>FLSE01002562.1_pt3 | contig 66630 bp, 62 predicted proteins | sample 1550461 | NCBI WGS metagenome assembly FLSE01 (sample SAMEA4031758, study PRJEB14383) | metagenome | biome: human; feature: oral; material: saliva | place: Philippines | collected 2014 | reverse complement strand
GCTATACGCTCAACGCCCATACCGAAGGCATAACCTGTATATACGCTTGAATCAATACCACAAGCCTCAAGGTCGTGTGGGTCAACCATACCGCAACCGAGGATTTCAACCCATCCTGTGTGCTTACAGAAACCACAACCTTCACCGCCACAGATGTTACAGCTGATATCCATCTCTGCACTTGGCTCAGTGAATGGGAAGTAGCTTGGGCGAAGACGAATCTTCGTATCTGCACCAAACATCTCACGTGCAAAGGTAAGAAGAACCTGCTTTAGGTCGGTGAAGCTGACATTCTTATCAACATACAAGCCCTCTACCTGATGGAAGAAACAGTGTGCACGGGCTGATATGGCTTCATTACGATATACACGACCAGGGCAAAGCACACGAATTGGAGGCTCATGAGTAGACATGTAATGTGCCTCGTCATTGGATGTATGGCTACGGAGAAGAACGTTCTTAGTAACATCCATGGTGTTGCTACGCTCAACGAAGAAGGTATCTTGCATGTCACGTGCAGGGTGATCAGCAGCAAAGTTCAACATAGTAAACACGTGCTGGTCGTCATCTATCTCTGGTCCTTGGTAGAGCGTGAAGCCCATTCGAGCAAAGATGTCAATGATTTCATTCTTTACCAGCGTCAGTGGATGACGTGTACCAAGGCTGATAGGGTAGGCGGTACGTGTCAAATCAATATCGTCACTCTGTGCCTCACTTGTCTCAAGTTGCTCTTTGAGGTCATTAATCTTGTTCTGTGTGAGTTGCTTGAGTTCGTTGATTTTCATGCCAACTGCCTTCTTTTGGTCAGCTGCTACATTGCGAAACTCGCCCATCAACGCATTGATTTCACCTTTCTTACTTAGATATTTCAAGCGTAGTTGCTCTACATCATCTGCGCTTTTGGCCGTGAGTGTGCTTACTTCATTAAGAAGTTCTTGTATCTTGTCTAATAACATACTGCTTGATTATTTTCCTGCAAAGGTACGATTTATAATCGGAACGGAGAAATTACCATAATATAATTTTATACTTTTGCTACCTTATTAGAAATAAATGTCGTACTTTTGCAAGAAATTTGAGACGAATAAGAGTGAGTATGAGAAAAGTTTTTTTACTTGTTGTATGCGCCTGTACGGCGATGATAGCTATAACCACTGGTTGCACTAACAAAAAAGTAGAAGGAGCTGATAGCACAACGGCTGATTCTTCAGAGGTTGGCGATACAGCAATAGATTCCGTAGATTCTGCTGCAGAGGTCATCGCATCAACACCAATGCCTAAGGCTGCCGATCAGTTGTTTGATGATTTCTTCTTTAATTTTATTGCAAATAAAAAGCTACAAAGGAACCGTATAAAGTTTCCTTTACCTGTAGTGAGAAACAATGGGACTCAGAAGTTGCAGAAGGGTCAATGGAAGATGGACCCTTTCTTCCGTCCACAAGGTTATTATACACTGATATTTGATAAGGAAGCACAGATGAAATATTCTAAGTCAACAGACTTAGACAGTGTTATCGTGGAGAAGATCTATTTGAGAAAAGGTATCGTTGAACAATATTGGTTTGATCACCAAGACGGGATTTGGGAGTTGAATAAGATACGTGATATCTCATTTAAGGAGAGTTATAATGCATCTTTCTTCTCTTTCCTCTCTCGTTTCTTTGCTAACAGAGGTAAAGGTTTCGTGAAAAATCCTTTGGCGTACACGGGTCCAGACCCCAATGGTGAAGAAGTTGCCACTATAAATACGACAATCCCAGCTGATGAATGGTCCTCGTTCTTACCAGAGATTCCTGGTGAAATGATTTATAATATTCTCTATGGACAGAAATATACGGAGACTGATCGTAAGATACTGACTTTCCGAGGACTTGCAAATGGAGCAGAAACACAGCTTATCTTTAAACGTCATGGGAAAGATTGGCGCTTAGAAAAGATAGTTGCATATTAATAGGAATTTATGAATCAATTTAAGTTATATAGCTTACTTTCTCATAATACCTTTGGTATTGACGTGCAGTGTCGTCGTTTTGTTGAATATGAAACGCTTGAAGAAGCGCAGCTTGTAGTGCGCTCTTTGACAGCTGATGATTATCCTTTGTTGATACTTGGAAGTGGAAGTAATCTCTTACTAACAGGTGATTACAATGGGACAGTACTTCATTCAGGTATCTCTTTCATAGAACAACTTGATGATATGCATGTGCGTTGTGGTTCTGGATATGTATGGGATGATTTTGTAGATTACTGTGTTAAGCATGAACTTTATGGAGCAGAGAACCTTTCTATCATCCCTGGTGAATGTGGGGCAAGCGCTGTTCAGAATATAGGTGCTTATGGTGCCGAAGCAAAAGACTTGATAGAAGAGGTTGAAGCTGTTGAAATTGCAACAGGAGTTGTTTGTCATTTTAAGAATGAAGAATGCCAGTATAGTTACCGACAAAGTAGGTTCAAGCATGATTGGCATAACAAATATCTAATCACGTCGGTTACTTATCGTCTCTCAAAACAGTATCGTCCTAAACTTGATTATGGGAATATAAGATTTGCTTTAGCAGAGCGTGGCATAAAGAATCCTACCGCAGCAGAACTTCGTCAGACTATTATAGATATTCGTAACGCAAAACTTCCAGATCCAAAGAAGATTGGCAATGCGGGAAGTTTCTTTATGAATCCTATCTTACCTAAGGAAAAGTACGAGTCTTTGGCTTCGCTTTATGAAGGTATGCCACACTATACTATCGATGAGAACCATGAGAAAGTTCCTGCAGGATGGATGATAGAGCAATGTGGTTGGAAGGGGAAATCACTCGGTAACGTTGGTGTCTATGATAAACAAGCTTTGGTATTAGTAAATCATGGTGGAGCTACAGGTGCTGATGTCGTCCATCTGGTTGAGGCTATTCAACATGATGTAAAAGAGAAGTTTGGCGTAGAGATTCATCCAGAAGTGAACGTTATATAGTCTTTCTCGGCTTTGTTAGACTTCTAGAAGGTGTAGTTGGAAAGGTCTGGAAATGAATCTTTTTTATAAATAGTATCGTATTCTTGAAACAGGGAGAATATATAAGTGGCAAAGAATCAGTGAGATCTGATTCTCTGACAACTAAGATAAAAGAATCATTAGTGCCAAAGATGACCTTAACTTTTCTTGGTACAGGTACATCTAATGGTGTACCTGTCATTGGTTGTAATTGTAAGGTATGTAAAAGTAAAGACCCTAGAGATAATCGTTTACGTACTTCTGCCTTGTTAGAAACAGGGCATACGCGTGTTTTAATTGACTGTGGACCTGATTTCCGGCAGCAGATTCTCCCTTTACCATTCCGTAAGATAGATGCTCTGTTAGTGACACACATACACTATGATCATGTTGGAGGAATTGACGATTTACGGCCTTATTGCGCATTGGGTGATATAGATATTTATGCAAATGAGGATACTTGTGCTGGCCTTCGGCATAATTTCCCTTATTGTTTTACTGAGAAACTTTACCCAGGTGTTCCTAAGTTGAACCTCCATGCGGTTCTTCCACATTCGCATTTCCAGATAGGAGAACTAGATGTTGTTCCCATTGTTGTTGTGCATGATAAGTTACCAATACTTGGTTTTCGTATAGGGAAGTTGGCTTATATTACAGATATGAAGACTATAGGTGATGCTGAGTTAACTTATTTAAAAGGTGTTGAAACATTAGTGGTAAATGGATTGCGTTGGGAACGGTCACATCATTCACATCAATTAATACCTGAAGCTATAAAATTTAGTAAGCGTATAGGTGCACAAAGAACTTATTTAACACACCTTACACATCAAGTTGGTTTGCATAAAGAAGCACAACAGAGATTACCTGAAGGTGTTTTCCTTGCCTGTGATGGTCTAAAAATAGTTATATAGTGTAGCTTTTCTATTTTCTGGGTAGTAGAATTTCATTCGTGTTTATCAACAACTCCATTGGTGTTTATCAATAACTCTGCTCATGTTTGTCATTAACACCATTGGTGCTTACTTACAACACAGTTCTAATACAATTGTTCTTGTACGTTGTTCTCTCTTCATCTCATAGCTCTATAATTGCATATTTGACTTGAATAACGTATAAAAACAAAAAAAACCATAGGACTGAGTCCTATGGTCATTTTCTCTCTTTTTTTCTGTTCGTTTGCTTACTTAGCAACAGAGTCAGCAGCAACTGAATCTGTAGCAGCAGAATCAGCGTTAGCGCTATCGTTCTGAACTGAGTCAGCAGATGTAGAGTCAGCGTTAGCAGCTGGCTTAGAGTTGTTGTGACAAGATGCTAAAGAGATAGCTGCAATAGCTACGAACATTAAAACTAATTTCTTCATTTTCTTTTGCTTTTTAAATCTGTAAAACAATCATTTGTTTGTTAAAACGATGCAAAGGTAAGTAACTTTTTTCATTTGGCAATCATTTTTTAAGTACTTTTTTGAACTCTTTTTGTAACTAATTTGTAATGTATTGATTATCAATCAGATATAAAAATTAAATAAATGTTAATTATTTAATGTGTCCCTACACAGTCTTCTTTTTGGCTTTATATTCTTTTCTTTCTTGTGATAAATAGTGGTAAAGTTTTCTTTTCTGCTTGTTGTATGTTGTAGTAGGTAAAGAAGTAAAAGATGCGTTTTTTTGGTTTTATCTTCATTTTACAGTAACTTTGCAAGCCATATGATAGATACAGCAGCTTTTCAAGGCAAAAAGGCCAGATTCTACACGTTAGGTTGTAAGCTCAACTTTTCGGAGACGAGTACTTTCGCGCGTACCTTATATAATATGGGAGTTCGTGAAGCGAAGAAGAATGAGCAGGCAGATATTTGTCTGATCAATACTTGTTCAGTTACTGAAGTGGCTGATCATAAATGCCGGCAGATTATCCATCGTATGGTTCGTCAAAATCCTGGTGCTTTTGTTATAGTTACAGGTTGCTATGCTCAGTTAGAGAGTGCGACAGTTGCAAAGATTGAAGGTGTGGACTTAGTGTTGGGTAGTAATGAGAAAGCTGACCTAGTCCAGTATTTGAGTGATGCGTGGAATAAAGTAGGAACTGATCCCCATGGTACAGAACCTCAGGGTGAGTACCATTCTGTTAAGACTAAAGATATCAAAAGTTTCCAGGCAAGTTGCTCACGCGGTAATCGTACACGTTATTTCCTGAAGGTGCAGGATGGGTGCAATTATTTTTGTACCTATTGTACGATACCTTATGCTCGTGGTTTCTCACGTAACCCTTCTATAGCATCACTTGTCCAGCAAGCGAAGGATGCAGCACAGGAAGGCGGTAAGGAAATTGTGCTAACTGGTGTGAATATTGGTGATTTTGGAGAAACAACAGGGGAGAGTTTCCTTGATTTGGTAAAGGCTCTTGATAAAGTAGAGGGTATTCAACGTTACCGTATTAGCTCATTAGAACCAGATTTGATAGACGATGAGCTTATAGAGTACTGTGCACATTCACGTGCTTTTATGCCTCATTTTCATATCCCATTACAGAGTGGTTCAGATGAAGTCTTGAAGCTTATGCATCGTCGTTATGATACTTCACTTTTCACACATAAGATAAATCTTATCAAAGAAAAGATGCCTGATGCCTTCATTGGAGTGGATGTTATGGTAGGCTCACGTGGTGAAAAGCCTGAATATTTTGAGGAATGTTATAACTTCTTAGATGCTCTTCCTGTTACTCAACTTCACGTCTTCCCTTATTCTGAACGTCCTGGCACATCGGCCTTGTCTATCCCTTACGTTGTCGAAGATCGTGAGAAAAAACATCGGGCACACCGACTTCTGAAGCTATCTGATGAGAAGACACGTGCATTTTATGCTGCCCATATTGGTCAGGAAGCAGATGTTCTCTTTGAGAAAGCTGCGCGTGGAAAGGCAATGCATGGTTTTACAGATAATTACATTCGTGTTGAGTTATCGCCAACTCAGGCAACAGAGGAATATGATAATCAGATACTACGTGTTCGTTTAGGAGGTTTTAACTTCGACCAGAGCTCTTTAAAAGCTGAAATCTTATGAATGTAGCTATTGTTATCTTGAACTGGAATGGTCGGAAAATGATGGAGAAGTATCTCCCGTCAGTATTGAATTATTCCTGTCGTGAAGCAGAGGTAATTGTAGCAGACAATGCCTCAACAGACGATTCTGTGTCTTGGCTTAGAGAATCCTACCCACATGTGCGTGTAATTCAATTGGATCAGAACTATGGTTTTGCAGAAGGTTATAACCAAGCTCTTAGACAAATTGACAGTAAGTATTATCTTTTGCTCAACAGTGACGTTGAGGTTACCCATCATTGGCTTACCACTTTGATTGAAGAGATGGATGCGCATGATGATGTAGCAGCTTGTCAGCCTAAGATTCTTTCAGTTGTTAACCGTGATTCTTTTGAATATGCGGGTGCCTCTGGCGGATTTATTGATCGTTATGGTTATCCTTTTTGCCGTGGACGAATCTTTGATACAGTAGAAGAAGACAATGGGCAATATGACAATACACAGGAGATTCTTTGGGCGACAGGTGCTTGTCTGATGATACGATCGTGTGATTACTGGGCTGCAGGAGGGCTTGATGGACGTTTTTTTGCACATAATGAAGAGATAGATCTATGCTGGCGCCTGCACAGAATGGGTAAAAGGATCTTCTGTTTCCCCGAAAGTGTTGTGTATCATCTGGGAGGTGGCACACTGCCAAAGTCAAATCCTCGGAAAACATTCCTTAATTTCCGCAATAATTTGACGATGCTTTGGAAGAATCTTCCTGAGGATGACTTACGCCATGTTATGCGTGTTCGTTGGTTCTTGGACTATCTTGCAGCCTTTCAGACTCTTGTTCTTAATCGAAATTGGGGCGATTTTAAGGCAATAGTTTCCGCAAGACGAGCGTTTAAACAATGGAAGAAAGACTTTCCACGTGATATTAACGTGAATAAAACTGTGTATGAAGCCCCAGCAATGTTAGCTAATTGCACGGTAGATGGTCGTAAACGCTATTCCATTTTGTGGGAGTATTATGTGCATGGACGTAAACTATTCTCGTCTTTGCCAGAGCGTGATGTTAAATAAAGGCTTGTATTTTAACTTTTTTAGCAAAACGTTTGCGCACAGAAATATTTTTTATTAATTTTGCAAACAATATCCAAATATTGTAAAAAGGGTTAGTGAAGCAACCGTATTATATATTGTTACTGGTTCTGTTTACCTGTGTTGGGTGTCAGTTCAAGTTATCCTCTGATAGTGAGAATGATAATTCTCTGCTGTTAGAGCTTGAACGTTATGACCGGTTAGAGTATCGTTATCTTACGACGGGCGACTTTTCTGCACTCCAACAAATGAATACAGAGTATCCAATAGAGACCCGAACCTTGATAGAAGATGTCGTAAAAATTGGTGATACAACGGATCCTGATATCAATAGTAAGTTCTTGAAGTTTTATCAAGATACGACTTTACAGACGTTGATTGCTGCAGTTGAATCTGAGTATGCAAATACAGAAGATATAGATCAACAGTTAAGCACAGCTTTTAGTCGGTTAAAGCAAGCGTTACCAAGGATTGAGGTTCCTAAGGTATATGCTCAAATTTCAGCTTTGGATCAGAGTATTATTGTTGGTAATGGTGCGATAGGTGTTTCACTTGATAAATATTTAGGTGCGAATTATCCATTGTATATAAAATATTATTCGCCATCTCAGCGTAAGCAGATGACACGGGAGTATATACTTCCAGATTGTCTTACGTTTTATCTCATGAGCATATATCCATTGGATCACTTTGATTCCAGACCTCAACTGGAACGTGATTTGCAGATAGGGAAGATTCAGTGGATAGTAAATCAAGTGATATCAAAGCGTATTTATCGCAATAAATACGAAGATGCTGTAGATGTTTATATGAAGCGAAACCCTAATATTAGTTATGAGACTTTATTAAGAATGACGGATTTCGCAGCGTTTAAGGTAGTAGAAAATTAAAGTAAAGATATAATCTTATAAGAAAAATACGTATATAAGGTTTGTACTTGAGGAGTGATTTATTTTTATTTATGTTTAAAAAGAGGCAGTCTCAGACTCAAGTGTATGAGGGCTTGCTGATATTTTATAAACTTCTCTCAAATCCCGTGGAACAAAATTAATATCATAGTGAGGCATCGTATGCTTGACAATCTACTCGTCTATCAAGAGAAAGGCTGAATTCCAAATAAGGAGTTCAGCCTTTTTTTGTTCTGTTTTTTCAGCCTGTGGGTTTCTATGCATGGTCTTTTGTGTTGTAAAAGGGCATGTTTTATACTTCAAAAGGTGCTCTTTTATACCTCAAAAGGGCATCTTTTGCATTGCAAAAGGGCGTCTTTTAAAAGCCTCTTTCTAATCTATTGTTTTTCAGTCTGTTATAAACTTGCTTTTTCGAGTATTCCACTAAGGTGAGAGAAGGATTAATGTGTAATTTTGTAAAGTCCTTTTTGTGGATTGTTTTTTGCAGTGAGTATAATGTCTATGATGTAGTGAGGCTGTATATCCTTTTGTTGAATTTAAAGCAATTGGACTGATAGATTTTTATATTAAAGATGAATTTAAAGCCATATGAGGATAAAAAATCATCTTAAAGCTATCATTTAAATATTTTTTTTATACTTTTGTAAAAGTGGCATAAGTTAAACCTAATATTGCGGTAGTAACGATGGGAACAGGAAAAGAGGTATGTTTAATTCTAAAAGGTATCCGACAAAAGATAGCAGATGCCAATGGTATCAGCTATCAACCCAAAGAGTGCCAGCACAAGGGAGATTGTTCGGGTACTTGTCCTGCTTGTGAAGCGGAGATACGTTACCTTGAACAGGAGTTGAAAGCACGTAAGGGTAATGGCTTCGCTATGAAGGTAGCTGGTATCGCAGCGGGTATATGCGCTACGGTAATGCCGATGACCGCTGCTGCGCAAGCTGTTAAGTCTGATAGTACGGCTAACCCTCCTGTGCAAACAACCAAGAAAGCCCCTGTAAAGGTAGTAGACCTTTCTGATGGATGTGCTTCACCTGTGGTTGTACGTGGAATGGTCATAGATAGTGAAGATAATAAACCCTTGGTTGGAGCTTCGATCTTAATAGACGGAACAACCAAGGAGACGGTCACAAATGAAGATGGACAGTTTGCTTTGAAAGTACCGTCAGATACGTTGTTGGTTATTTCATATATAGGTTGTAAGGATAAGAAGGTTCGTGTAAGTTCTCTTTTAAGTTCAGATAATAATGTTATTATGCTTGAGGAGGATGAAGCCATTGATTTTTCGGGAATAGCTGGAGGAGTCGTAACTGTTTTGCCAAACTACGATGACGTGTATGGTCATAGGACTTATAAACCGAAGTCGCATAAGGAGAAGAATAAAAAGAAGTGTAAGTAAGGATTAGTATTATGGCGAAAGGAAAGAGTACTTGTAAGCTACTAAAGGATATTCGGCAGCAGATAGCGGATGCCAATGGTATCAGTTATCAGCCTAAGGAGTGTCAACACAAGGGGGATTGTGCAGGTACTTGTCCTGCTTGTGAGGAAGAAATACGCTATCTTGAACGTGAGTTAAAAGCACGTAAGGGTAATGGCTTCGGTATGAAAGTGGCTGGGATTGCTGCAGGTATCTGTGCTACGGTAATGCCGATGACTGCTGCTGCGCAAGGTGTTAAGCCTGATAGTACTTCTAATCTTCCTGTGCGTACAGCTAAGAAAGGCGATGTAAAGGTAGTAGACCTTTCTGAAGGTTGTGCATCACCTGTGGTTGTACGTGGAATGGTAATAGGCGGTGATGATAAAGAACCTTTGATAGGTGCTTCTATGGTAATAGACGGAACAAAGAAGGGTGATGTAACAAATATTGATGGACAGTTTGCCTTGAAAGTACCATCAGACACTTCGTTGGTTATTTCATATATCGGTTATAAGAAGCAAAAGGTTCATGTAAGCTCTCTTTTGCATTCTGATGATAATGTTATTGTGCTGGAAGCCTATGCCATAGTAGGAGAAGTTGTAATCGTTACGCCAAACTACGATGATGTGTATGGTCATAGGACTTATAAACCGAAATCGCATAAGGAGAAGAATAAAAAGAAGTGTAAGTAAAGATTAGTATTATGACAAAAGGAAAGAGTACTTGTAAGCTATTAAAGGATATTCGGCAACAGATAGCGGATGCCAATGGTATCAGCTATCAGCCTAAAGAGTGTCACCACAAGGGGGATTGTGCAGGTACTTGTCCTGCTTGTGAGGAAGAAATACGCTATCTTGAACGTGAGTTAAAGGTGCGTAAGGGTAATGGCTTCGGTATGAAGGTGGCTGGTATTGCTGCTGGTATCTGTGCTACGGTAATGCCGATGACTGCTGCTGCGCAAGCTGTTAAGTCTGATAGTACGGCTAATCGTCCTGTACATACAGCTAAGAAAGCCCCTGTAAAGGTAGTACACCTTTCTGATGGTTGTGCATCACCTGTGGTTGTACGTGGAATGGTCATTGGTAGTGATGATAAAGAACCTGTAATAGGTGCTTCTGTTTTTATAGACGGAACAAACAAAGGTGATGTAACAAATATTGATGGACAGTTTGCCTTGAAAGTACCACCAGACACTTCGTTGGTTATTTCATATATCGGATACAAGACAAAGAAGGTTCATGTAAGCTCTCTTTTGCATTCTGATAATAATGTTATAGTGCTTGAGGAAGATAGAGAGGCAATGTTAGATGGCATTGTAACAATAGCTACACGACCTACTTGTAAAGATGAAAATAAGGGTAATAAAGATGACGTGAGTGGTTGTAGAACTGATAAGCCTAAGTCACATAAGGAGAAGAATAAAAAGAAATGTAAGTAAGGATTAGTATTATGGCGAAAGGAAAGAGTACTTGTAAGCTATTAAAGGATATTCGGCAGCAGATAGCGGATGCCAATGGTATCAGCTATCAACCTAAGGAGTGTCATCACAAGGGGGATTGTGCAGGTACTTGCCCTGCTTGTGAGGAGGAGATACGTTACCTTGAACGGGAGCTGAAAGCACGTAAGGGTAATGGCTTCGGTATGAAGGTAGCTGGTATTGCAGCTGGTATCTGCGCTACGGTAATGCCGATGACAGCTGCTGCGCAAGGTGTTAAGCCTGATAGTATGTCTAATCTTCCTGTGCGTACAACCAAGAAAGATTCTGTAAAGGTAGTAGACCTTTCTGATGGTTGTGCATCACCTGTGGTTGTACGTGGAATGGTCATAGACGCAGAAGATAAAGAACCTGTGATAGGTGCTTCTGTTGTAATAGACGGAACAAACAAGGGCGTTGCAACAAACGTGGATGGACAGTTTGCTTTGAAGTTACCATCAGACACTTCGTTGGTTATTTCATATATAGGTTGTAAGGATAAGAAGGTTCGTGTAAGTTCGCTTTTGCATTCTGATAATAATGTTATTGTACTGGAAGTCTCTGATTTATCGGGTTTATCGTGCATAGCAGGAGGGCTTGTAACCGTTTTGAACTACGATGACGTGTATGGTCATAGGACTTATAAACCGAAGTCGCATAAGGAAAAGAATAAAAAGAAGTGTAAGTAAGGATTAGTATTATGACAAAAGGGAAGAGTACTTGTAAGCTATTAAAGAGTATTCGGCAGCAGATAGCAAATGCGAATGGTATTAGCTATCAACCCAAAGAATGTCACTATGAGGGGGATTGTGCGGGTACTTGCCCTGCTTGTGAGGCAGAGATACGCTATTTAGAGACACAGTTAAGAGAACGGAAACGCAAGGGATGGGGCATGAAAGTGGCTGGTTTGGCTGCAGGCATTTGTGTTGCTACGGTCCCGCTTACATCATGTCAGAATAGTCCAAAAGCTTGCAACGTTGAGAATAAAGCTCAGGATTCTACTGATATGCTAGTTATGGGCGAGAAAGTAGTGATACCAAAAGCACTCACTGCAGATTTGAAGAATGCTATTGTTATTATTGGACGAGTGCTCGACTCTTCTACTGGTAAGGCTGCTCCAGAAGTTAATGTTATGATATTAGGAGGTAAGAAGAGACTGTCTTTGGGCGAAGATGGTAGATTTGCATTGCAGGTTAATCGTAATGACACCCTCGTGTTCTCATCTTATGGGTTTGAGGATAAGGTGATAGCAGTGAAGTCTATTCGTAATCCTGATGATATGGTTGTCCGTTTAGAACCTTCTCTTGATAAAGTAGGAGAGATAGATAGGGAGTATTTAGAGAAAGAATTAGCCGACAGCACAGCTCCTCAATCACATAAAGAGAAATGCAATCAGAAATAACAGCACCGTTTATCGCCATTAATCGGCACAGGCTCAGCACGGATGGCGAAGGCGTAACAACATTGGTAGGCTTTCATGGTTGTCCGCTTCATTGCGAGTACTGCTTAAATCCTCAGTGCTTACAAGCGGATGGTGTATGGCGTAGGATGACACCTGGTGAGTTGTATAGTGAGGTGGAGATAGACGACCTTTACTTTATGGCAACGGGCGGTGGTATCTGCTTTGGCGGTGGTGAGCCCCTTTTACATTCAGACTTCATTAAGGCCTTTGCAGAGATAATGAATCCTGAATGGAAGTTGACGATAGAGACATCGCTCAATGTTCCACTTAAGAATGTCAAGGCTATCGCTTCGTTGGTGGAGATGTGGTATGTTGATATTAAAGATGTTAATCCAATAATTTATAAAGCTTATACAGGAGAAAGTAATGAGCGAGTCATGCGTAATCTTCAGTGGTTAGCAGACAATGATTACTCTGATAAGATCATCATACGACTGCCTTTAATACCTAAATATAATACTGAGGAGAATCGTGAGCATAGTCGGCAGTTATTGAAGAACATAGGGTTTAATTATTTTGATACGTTTACATATATTGTACGATAATAAGATTATTGATACATAATATGCATAGTGCATTCTTCATTTTCTGTTTTAAAAACATTATCTTTGCAGACACTAAAGAATAAAATATGAAACATTTCCTTATATTATCGGTATTATATATGATGTTACCATTGTCTCTTTTTGCACAGAGCTATGACGATTTATGGAAGCGAGTAGATGCTGCTGGGTCAAAGGATCTACCTAAGACACAGATAGACTTGCTGACAAAGATAGCGAAGAAAGCACAACGGGAAAAAGCTTATGGGCAGCTTTTGGCTGCAGACCTTTTAGCTTCAAGTCTCCAAACACAAATCTCACCTGATTCTATGGACGTAGAAGTTGAAAGATTAAAGGCAAAAGCGCAGGAAGCTGAACGCAAGGATGAGGTCTTGGCTGCTATCTATAATTGTATTTTAGGAAGGATAGAACAAGGTAAAGAAAAAGGTAATAGTGCTGAATATTTTAAGAAAGCATTATCTAACCCATCGTTGTTGGCACGGCAGAAGGCTGCTAATTATACTCCGTTAGTGAAAATAGGCAAAGATGATAATATCTTTGGAGGAGACTTGCTTCATGTTATAGGTTTACAGGCAAGGGATTTTGACAAACTTAGTCACTATTATGCTGAGCATGGAAATAGAGAGGCAGCTTGCTATGCAGCTTTGCTTGCGGCTGATGAAAAGGAAAATAAAGGTGAGTTTCTCGATTCTTTGATGCGTGTTTATGGCGACTTACCAATATGTGGTGAAGTGGCAATAAGCAAGTATAATTATATGAGAGAGAGGGAGGAGTCTGTAGATAAACGTATTGCTTTAATTGATAACGCACTCTCCCGTTGGGCTTCATGGCCAGCTATGGAAGAACTTCGTTATGCTCGTAAAGAATTGACAGCTCCATTATCTACGGCGGTTGCTGATAAGCTAAGGGTAACAAGTAAGGATCAGAACAATACTGTTAAAGTCGAAGTCCGCAATTTACCAGGCTTAACACTTAACATTACGCGCACGTCTCTAAAAGGCAATCATCAATATAATGTTGATGATAAAAACGATCTGAAAGCTATCAAAGCATCATTAATACCAACTTCTAAGCAGGCAATTCAGCGTACATATAAGGATTATAAGGACTATGAAGTACTGAAAGATTCTTTTAATCTACCAGCACTTCCTATAGGTGTTTACTTGTTAGAGTTTGTTCCTTCAGATGATCGTTTGGCTAAAGATTACTCTCTTTATTATGTCAGCGACCTATTTGTTATGACGGAAGAGCAGCCTGGAAAGCGCAATCGTTATGTTGTGGTTGACGCTATTGAGGGACAGCCTGTGCCAGGAGCAACCATCCGTATAGATTATAAGAAAGATTATTGGAGTAATAAATCGTTAACTAAATTACTCACAGCGGATAGTAAAGGAGAGGCTTTTATGGCCGATACTGGCAATGAACCTGATGTATTTGTTTACACAAGCAAGGATCAGGCTTTCCCTAGTACTGGGCTTAAAAGCAATTATGACTACTATGAAGTTAATAAGACTAGTAATGTGACGAGCCTTTATACTGACCGTTCTCTTTATCGTCCTGGACAGTTAGTCCATGCCTCTGCGATTGTATATCTAATGACGCAAAAAGGCTTTAAGATGAAAGCTGAAGCTGGAGTCTCATTTGATATGATATTACGTGATGCGAATGGAAAAGAGCTGAGTCGTAAGCCTGTAACTACTGATCGCTTTGGTACAGCATCTGCTGACTTTGAGTTGCCAAGTAGTGGACTTACAGGTGATTTCACGATTACTACTAATAGTAAAGGAAGTGGGCAAGTTAGTTTCAAAGTAGAGGAATACAAGCGTCCTACCTTTGAAGTAAGTTTTGATGACTACAAGGAGAAGTACACAATAGGTGATACTATCCAACTGAAAGGACATGCTAAGAGTTTTGCAGGTGTCCCTGTACAGAATGCGAAAGTGGCTTACTGGGTTAAGCGACGTCCTATGCGTTGGTGGTGGGATAGCTATGAGAATGATGAGAACGTTCAGGTTGGTAATGTTGTAACAGATGAGAATGGTAATTTCACGGTCTCTGTACCTTTTGTTCTATCGAAAGAAGTAGAGAAGGATATGACTTCTAATCGTTCTTTCCGCCCTCGTTTCTATCGCTTCGAGGTTGAGGCTAAGGTGACAGATGCTGGTGGTGAGAGTCGAGAAGGCTCTGTCTCGCTTCCTCTTGGTACTAATCCGACCACGTTGGCATGTGATATTCCAGATAAGAACTTGCGTGATAGCTTGAAAACAATCAAGTTCGATTACCTCAATATGGCTGGTCAACCCATTGACGGGACAGTGAAGTATGTGATTGTTCCACAGCAGAAAGATGAAAAGCTATATGTTTATAACAATTATGCAACAGCTAAAGCCAATGAAAAAGTTGCTTTGAAGCCAATGCCCTCAGGTGCTTATCGCTTGCATGCAATCTGTGGAGCAAACACTGTCAATACTGACTTTGTTCTCTTCTCAATGGATGATAAGCAACCAGTAATTACTACACATGATTGGTTCTACTTGAGTGATAACTTCTTCCCACGTGATGGTTCACCAGTCTATCTACAAGTTGGCTCGAGTGATAAAAACCAACATGTAGTTTATTCTATCTATGCTGGTAATAAGATGATAGAAACGGGTTCATTTGATCAAAGTAATAGTATTAAGACAAGAAAACTCTTCTATAAAGAAGAATATGGCGATGGTATTACCTTGAATTATGCGTGGGTGAAGGATGGGGTATTATATTCTCACATGCAGAGTATCGCTCGACCATTGCCTGATAAACGATTAATTACGGAGTGGTCTACTTTCCGTGACAAGCTAATACCAGGTCAGAAGGAAGAATGGATAGTAAGTATTAAACGTCCAGATGGCAAGGCGGCAGATGCTCAGCTGATGGCTACTCTCTATGATAAAAGCCTTGATGCAATTATTGCACACTCTTGGATGCTGAGTCCTTACTTCTCTGTTAGTCAGCCAAGTGTGCTATGGGTGGGTCCAACTATGAATGCTTTGGACTTGGAATCTTATGCTAGTGTAAAGAGAAAAAATGTGCCAGAACTCTCGTTATCAATGTTTGATAATCGTTATCTTGGCTTTTGGGACTCTCCATTTAGTTTCAATTATGGGAAAAGGGCACGTAATTATGTTCTAATGTCACGTGCAGCAGAGATGAGAGCAATGCCTATGTCTGATTCAGCAGAGAGTCGTGTGTTTAGTGTTGCAGAGCAGATGCCATCGATGAGAACCGATAGGGCAGCTGTGAAATACACTGCTCCTGTCATTAAGAAAGATGAAGAGATAAAGACAGACGAGAAGAAAGAAGACAAGAAGGTGACACCTTCTATGCGTGAAAATCTCAATGAGACCGCTTTCTTCTATCCACAGTTACAGACGGATGGAAAGGGTAATGTAAGTATTAAGTTCACGCTTCCAGAAGGTTTGACAACATGGCGTTTTATTGGTATCTCTCATGATGAAGAAATGAATCATGGCTATTTGACAGATGAGGTAGTTGCAAAGAAGAGTTTAATGATTCAACCAAATATGCCTCGTTTCGTGCGTATCGGTGACGAGGCAATGGTTTCTGCACGATTATTCAATCAATCGGACAAGGATATTGATGCCAATACGAAGATTGAAATTATTGATCCGGCAACTGAAAAGGTGTTGTTTACAGATAGTAAAGAGGTTGTTTTAAAGACGCAAAGTAATGGTTTAGTAACTTATAATCTATCTTCTTTGTTATCAGAGAAAGCTAATCAGTTATCGGCTGATCAGTCTTTGTTGATTGCTCGCTTCTCGGTAGAGGGCAATGGATTCTCTGATGGTGAGCAACATTATCTACCTGTTCTTCAAAATAAGGAGTTTGTTACCAACACCTTACCATTCACTCAGAATGGGGCAGGGGAGAAGGTCGTTGATGTTAATAAGCTATTCCCAAAGAATAGTACAGCACAACGATTGACTATTGAATATACGAATAATCCAAATTGGTTGATGGTTCAGGCATTGCCTTATGTAGCAGAGACAAATGAGAAGAACGCTATTAGTCTTGTTTCAGCTTATTATGCTAATCGTCTGGCAAAGAAGATTATCTCTACTTCACCAAAGATAGAACAGACAATTAATCAGTGGCGTTTAGAAACAGGAAAAGAAACCTCTATGATGTCTGCATTAGAGAAGAACCAAGACTTGAAGACGTTGGCTTTGGAAGAAACTCCATGGTTGAGAGATGCTAATAACGAACGTGAACAGAAGCAAATGTTAGTTCGTCTCTTTGATGGAAACCAATTGCAAAATCGCTTGTCTACGACATTAACCAGTCTGAAGAAGCTACAGAATCCTGATGGTTCTTTTTCTTGGTGGCCTGGAATGAAGGGTAGTTTGTATATGACAGTATCAGTAATAAAAACCCTTGTTCGGTTACAAACACTGACTGATAAGATGGAGACTTCTGCTATTGTTGATGCAGCCTTTCGTTATTTGGATAAGCGAGTTGGAGAGGAAGTCGCCAATATGAAGAAGTATGAGAAGAAGTATAAGACGTTGCTCTTCCCTATGGATGACCTCTGTGATTATCTATATTCAAATGCCTTGGCAGGGCGTAAGGCAACGCCAGATGTCAACTATCTCTTGGATAGACTGTCTAAGAAACCTACCGACTTAACTATTTATGGTAAAGCCCGTACGGCAGTTATTCTTCAACAATATAATAAGGTAGAGAAAGCAAAAGAGTATTTGCAAAGTATTAAGGAATATTTGGTATGTACGGATGAGAGAGGTTGTTACTTTGATACGAAACGTGCACAATATAGCTGGTTTGACTATAAGATACCAACTGAAGTAGCAGCAATTGAAGCTGTGAAACATGTTACGCCAAATGACGAACAGACGCTAATGAATATGCAACGCTGGCTTTTACAGGAAAAGAGAACGCAGAGTTGGGACACTCCTTTGAATACAGTAGACGCTATTTGGGCGTTTATGAATGATGCTAAATGGGTGATGGATAATGGTGAAAGTGCCAAACTTACGTTGGACAACCATCCTTTGAGCATATCACAACCTACAGCAGGACTTGGATATATTAAGGTGACGCAACCAATAGTCGTGCAGTCTACTTCAGAAAAGCAGGAATTAAAGATTCAAAAGACTAGTACGGGGACCAGTTGGGGAGCTGTTTATGCGCAATTCTTCCAACCTTCTAGCGAGGTTTCAAATGCTACGTCTGGTTTGAAAATTAAACGAGAAATATTAGTTGATAGTACTCAGACAAAGAATATTAATAGTTTGAAAGTGGGAGACAAGGTACGTATTCGTTTGACGATCATTGCTGATCGTGATTATGACTTTGTGCAGGTTGTTGATAGACGCGCAGCTTGTTTGGAACCTGTTAATCAATTAAGTGGTTATTATGGGGGATATTATATCGCGCCGAAAGACTATACAACCGCATATTATTTCGACGTGATGGCTAAAGGTAAACATGTAATTGAAACGGAATATTACATTGACCGTGCTGGCCTATATCATACAGGAACCAGTACTGCTCAATGTGCTTATGCACCAGAATATAATGGTCGTACAGGGGCAATAGTTGTGAAAGTTGAAGAGTAGATAAGTTGATGAGTGGGAAAGTGAATGGAGGAGATGGATTATTAGATATTGCCGGCCAGAAAGTATTACTTTAATTCGCTTTCATCCCTTTATCCTTTCTCCCACTTATATAGACAAACTTCTTTTAAAAAGATGCTTCAAATAGAAATAGATAACGGCAGTGGATTTTGTTTTGGTGTGACCACTGCCATCAAGAAAGCTGAAGAAGAATTGGCTAAAGGTACTAAACTTTATTGTTTAGGTGATATAGTACATAATAGTATGGAGGTAGAACGGCTTACTAGAAAAGGGCTTATTACCATCAATCATGATCAATTACGTGAATTGCATGATGTCAAAGTCTTGCTTCGTGCACATGGTGAACCCCCCGAAACATACGAGCTTGCTAGGCGAAATAATATTGAGATTATAGATGCAACATGTCCTGTTGTACTTGCTCTTCAACGCCGTATCAAATCACAGTATGAGAAAGGACATCAGGTTGCTGATATCTCTTTGGAAAATAAGGGTGAGACTGTTGTTGTGCTTCCCACAAGAAGTCAAATCGAAAATAAATGTGACGAAATCTGTAGTTCATCTCCTGTTTCAACTCCTCTCTCCCCTCGGGAAGAGACAAAGAGTACAGGATCTATCGTCATCTTTGGTAAAAATGGCCATGCAGAAGTCCTTGGACTAGTTGGGCAGACTCATAGTCATGCCATTGTGATTGAGAAGTTTGAGGATGTAAAGGCGTTAGACTTTGAGCACGATATCTACCTTTATTCTCAAACGACAAAGAGCTTGGACGAGTTTCATAAGATAATTGATTATATACAAAGTCATATCTCATCAACAGCAAAGTTCCAAAGCTTCGATACTATCTGCCGGCAAGTTGCTAACCGCATGCCTAATATATCATCATTCGCAGCTCGACACGATTTGATTCTCTTTGTGGCAGGACGTAAAAGCTCGAATGGTAAAGTTCTATTCCATGAGTGTTTGAGTGTAAATCCTAACTCTTATCAGGTAGAGAGTGCTGATGAAATAGATATGAAGTGGTTTGATGGCGTGCAAACTGTTGGTATTTGTGGTGCAACAAGTACTCCGAAATGGTTGATGGAAGAATGTCGTGATGAGATACTTCGTCATACGAAATAAGCTCTTTTAGTTTGTCTTTTGAATAGCCTTAAAAGCAAGACCGATATGAAAAACAGACGTTTTTAAAAGTAAATGTTAGCTTTTAAAACGTCTGTTTTTTGTTGTTACTTATTGGCTTTTTAACTTGTCAACAAAACAAATCAGCCTTTCTTTCGGAAGATTTTAAGTCCCTTCAAGGGTGATGGTTGTTTTCCTCCTAGCTTCCTGTATAATTTCCATCCTAAGATAGCACCATCTAATACTCCTGCTCCAGTTGTGATCATGCCTGAAAAGCGTTTCGTTGGAGTGCTATTGTCTTTTGGTTTGTGTACAAGTTCATTCCATAATCCAGCAATCTTGTTGCTGTCTTTTATTATGTCGCTGCGTAATTGTGCCTTGCGTAGCCGTATGTCGTTTAACGACTTGTATCTAGTTGTCTGCTCAATCATAATCTCTATTTTGACATTAAAAGACTCCCTAAGAATCTGACTAGGGGGCGTTCTATCAGACTATGTCGTAGTAAAATGACAATAACCAATAGTAGTAAGTAGAAACCACTGACTATAAGGAAAGCCAAAGCTAGTGAACCTACCAAAGGTTGCAATGCATAAACTGCTGCGAAGGATAGGTAAATGAATGAAATAAGAAGTATGATACAGAATACTACTACCAAGGTAATCACAGTCAATAGCCGTACTACCTTTTCAATTACATCGAGCTTCACATATTCTGACTGAAGCCCGATGTAATGTTTTAGCACCTCTATAAGTTGTGCTATTGTTTCTACATTCTTATCGTTTGAGAACATCTTTATCTGTTAGATAACTTCTGATGCAGCGTCCTTGATATCCTCTACAAATTCGTCGGTTTCCTTACGGCTCAGTTTGATGTCATGCTTCTTACAGAAGTCATCAACAGCATCAGAAATTTTTGAACGTGTGTCTGTTCCTTTCTCTGGAGCAAGTAAGAGACCGAGAGCGGCGCCAGTTATACTACCACAAAGAAAAGCTCCAATGTAACCTAATGTCTTCATATCCTTTATTTCTTTTATTGTTAGTGAAAACTTAATTTTATCATTGGCAAATATAGACAAACTTTCTCAAATGAGCAATGTTATAAGCCTATTTTGTGTTAAAAGACTTACAAATCCTTTATTTAACAAACTTTAGAGGCACAATTCTTTACCTTTTGCTTCTTATTTCGTAACTTCGCACGATAAAAAGCAAAGATAATAATAGTATAACCAGATAAATAAAGGATTATGAAGAAATTTATGGTTTTGGGTGCAGCCATGTGTATAGCTATGGCATTCACAGGTTGTAAATCAAGTGAGAGTGCATATAAGAAAGCTTATGAGAAAGCAAAGTCTCAGGAGCAGACTTCTACCGATAATGACGATAGCTCTACGCAGCAGGATGCTCCTGTCGTTGCTCCTGTCGAGACACAGACACAAACTCAACCCGTAACAGAGACTCGTACTGTAGATAATTACGACAATGAGCCAGTCCGCCGTGAGAATGTCTCAGTCGTTAATGGTGCTGGCTTGAAGGCTTATAGTGTTGTTGTTGGATCTTTTGGTGTAAAGGCTAACGCAGAAGGACTACAGCAGCGTTTGAAAAATGCAGGCTATGATGCTCAAGTAGCTTACAATGCAGGTAATAACATGTACCGTGTCGTTGCTACAACTTATGATAGCAAGGCTTCTGCTGTGCAGAGTCGTAATCAGCTCCGTGCTACTTATACTGATGCATGGTTGCTCTCTAAATAAATGAGCAGAATATTAGCAATAGATTACGGAAAGATACGTACAGGAATAGCAGTCACTGATCCATTGTGTATTATTGCCAATGGATTAGCGACTGTTTCTACGTCTGAACTGTTTGAGTTTCTTTCTCAATATATTACTAAAGAGTCAGTTGGGCAGATCGTTATTGGTAAGCCTATTCAGCCGAATGGACAACCCAGTGAGAACCTTGCTCGTGTAGAACAGTTTGTCAACCGTTGGCGTAAGATTCATCCAGAATTGCCGATAGATTATTATGATGAGCGTTTTACATCTGTTATAGCCCACCAAGCAATGATTACAGGTGGGGTGAAGAAAAAGACTCGTCGTGAAGATAAAGGTCTTGTTGATGAGATCTCTGCGACTATAATTCTTCAGGATTACATGAAATCAAAAGGTTTATAGGTCGGCTTAATGAGTACTTGAATTCTTTTGAAAACCTTTTGGAGTACTCAGATAAAATTTAAAGAGAAAATATGGTATTACCCGTTTATACATATGGTCAGCCTGTGCTACGTAAAGTTGCAGAGGATATTCCTACTGATTATCCAGGACTTCAAGAGCTGATACAAAATATGTTTGAAACCAATACTGCAAGTGACGGTGTTGGGTTAGCTGCACCGCAGATAGGTAAATCTATACGTGTGGTGGTGATTGATTTAGATGTGCTTTCAGATTCTTTCCCAGAATATAAGGGCTTTCGTCATGCGTTTATTAATGGTCATATCTTGGAATTTGATGATTCTGAGACAGAGACATTAGAAGAAGGTTGTTTGTCTTTACCTGGTATTCATGAGGGAGTAACTCGTGCTAAGCGTATCCATGTGAAGTATCTGGATGAGAATCTCGTAGAACATGATGAGTGGATTGATGGTTATTTAGCTCGTGTTATTCAGCATGAGTTTGATCATCTTGAAGGTCGTATGTTCATTGATCACCTCTCTGCATTCCGTAAACAGATGATTAATGGAAAGCTGAAGGCACTATTGCAGGGACGTATTCATTGTAATTATCGTGTGAAGGCTCCACGTAAGTAATACAATGTTGCGTGGTATCGTAGTATTCTTACTATGTTTGTTGACATTACCGTCGGCAGCCCAATATAATATCAAAAAGATGATGGGAGAGGGCAGGCGGACGCTTGATGAAGGATACTACGTTACTTCCATGCAAATTTTTTCGCGTGTGGTGGCTTTAAAACCGAATCTTTATGAAGCTTGGTATCTCATGGCATTGTCAAAGTATCATCTTGAGGATTATAAAGGAGCAGCTAATGATTGTCGACAAGCTTTAGTTTTACAGCCTTATATTGCTGATATCTATGAACTCTATGGGATGACTAATATCCGTTTGGAGCGATATGACAGTGCTGTTGTAGCCTATACACATGCAATAGATATTAATACTGATAATCGTGATTATTGGTTTAACCGTGCTTATTGTTTATATCAGGTAGGTGATAAGAACACTTCACTTTCTCAGTTAGATTATATTCTGAAACGTTGGCCATCCTTTGATGCTGCACAGCAACTTCGTTCAGATGTTATTGCTGGTCGGAAACCAAGACAACAGGCAAGTAATACGAAGAATCCACAGTTCTATCAGCTCCCAAGCCTACAAGATGATAATCGTAATAAGCCTACTTTGATGAGGAATCATATGCTTACTGATTTATCTAAGTAATTATGTTTCTACAGAATGTGTTTATCCTTTTACACTTACTATCCTTGTCCCTTATAACTTCCGCTTCTCCTTTTGTGTTTGTGTTAACCATCAACACCAGTAGAGTTGATGCTTAACTCCCGATGTGTTTATGTGCAACACGATAGGAACTCATAGGTCTTATTCCTTATGGTGATAAGTTTTTATTAGAAGAAGGAGAATACAAAGCATCATAAAGGGCTACACACATACATATCCTCCTTGCGAGTATCTCTCTAAAAAAATGCCTTTTCTTCCTCATTTTCATAATTAAGTAGTACCTTTGCTGCAACTTTGATTTATAAAACTAATTTGTAGTATGGTTAAAATCACTTTCCCAGACGGATCTGTACGTGAGTACGAACAGGGCGTAACTGGTTATCAAATCGCCGAGAGCATTTCGCCGGCTCTCGCCCGTGACGTTGTATCTTGCGGTGTAAATGGCGAAACAGTAGAGCTCAATCGTCCTATCAATGAGGATGCAACGATAGCTCTTTATAAGTTTGACGATGAGGAAGGTAAGCATACCTTCTGGCATACTTCTGCCCACCTCCTTGCTGAGGCGTTGCAGGAACTTTATCCTGGTATACAGTTTGGCTTCGGTCCGGCTATTGAAAATGGCTTCTTCTACGATGTAATGCTGCCAAACGGTCAGGCAATCTCTGAGAATGATTTCCCAAAGATTGAGGAGAAAATGCGTGAGCTCGCTAAGAAGAATGAGCAAGTTGTTCGTCGTGATGTTTCTAAAGCTGATGCTGTTAAGGAGTTTACTGCAGACGGACAGGAATATAAGGTTGAGCACATTGTGCAGGATCTTGAGGATGGTACTATCTCAACATATACCCAAGGTAGTTTTACCGACCTCTGTCGTGGTCCACACTTGATGTCAACTGGTGCTATTAAGGCTATCAAGATTACGAGTGTTGCCGGTGCTTTCTGGCGTGGAGATGCTAAGCGTGAGCAGATGACACGTATCTATGGTATCTCTTTCCCAAAGAAAAAGATGCTTGATGAGTATCTCGTTATGCTTGAAGAGGCTAAGAAGCGCGACCACCGTAAGATTGGAAAGGAGATGGAACTCTTCATGTTCTCTGATCGTGTAGGTAAGGGCCTGCCTATTTGGTTGCCAAAGGGTACACAGCTTCGTCTGCGTTTGCAGGAGTTATTACGTCGTCTTCTCCGTCCTTACAACTATCAGGAGGTTATCACTCCAGGTATCGGCGGTAAGAACCTTTACGTAACTTCTGGTCACTATGCTCACTATGGTAAGGATTCTTTCCAGCCAATTCACACTCCTGAGGAGGATGAAGAGTATATGCTTAAGCCTATGAACTGTCCTCATCACTGTGAGGTTTATGCTTATAAGCCACGTTCTTACAAAGATCTGCCTTTGCGTATTGCTGAGTTTGGTACGGTCTTCCGCTATGAGAAGAGTGGTGAGTTGCATGGATTGACACGTGTTCGTACGTTTACACAGGATGATGCGCATATCTTTGTTCGCCCAGATCAGGTGAAGGGAGAGTTCGAAAACAATATCGACATTATTCTTAAGGTGTTCAAGACCTTTGGTTTTGATAATTACGAAGCACAGATTTCACTGCGTGATCCTAATGATAAGGAGAAGTATATTGGCTCTGATGAGGTTTGGGAGGAGAGTGAAGCTGCTATTAAGGCTGCCTGTGAGGAGAAAGGTCTCAAGGCTCGTGTAGAACTTGGTGAGGCTGCTTTCTATGGTCCTAAGCTCGATTTCATGGTAAAGGATGCTATTGGTCGTCGTTGGCAGCTGGGAACTATCCAGGTTGATTATAACCTTCCGAACCGTTTCAAGCTTGAATATACGGCTGAGGATAATACGAAGAAGACGCCTGTGATGATTCACCGTGCGCCATTTGGCTCTCTCGAACGCTTCACAGCTGTACTCATTGAGCACACAGCGGGCCACTTCCCACTCTGGTTGACGCCTGATCAGGTGGCAATCCTTCCAATTTCTGAGAAGTATAATGACTATGCTCGCAAGGTAAAGGCTTACTTCGATGCGCATGAAGTCCGTTCAATCATGGATGATCGTAATGAGAAGATTGGTCGTAAGATTCGTGATAATGAGCTGAAGCGTGTTCCTTACATGGTGATTGTTGGTGAGAAAGAGGCTGCCGAAGGTCTTGTTTCTATGCGCCAGCAGGGTGGTGGCGAGCAGGCTACCATGACGATGGAGGAGTTTGCTAAGCGCATTAACGATGAAGTGGCTGACCAGCTGAAGACATTGGATTAATTAAAAGTTGATAGTTTTCCCTTCTGCGGTTGACAATGGAGGGTTTGGAATAAGTAAGGAGGATATGCTTAAGACGGCATATCCTTCTTTTTTTGTGGTGTAGAATTTGATGTTTTCGCCTGAAAGTTATTTACATCTTGTTTTCTCATTATAGCTTTTTCCTGCCGTTCTCTATACTTTAAAATGGGTTAGATATGAGCTTTTTGGGAAAAAGTATATACCTTTTGGGAAAAAAGTATATACTTTTCAGTCAAAACGATGGTACTTTTTACTGAAAACGATAGTACTTTTCAGTCAAAACGATAGTACTTTTTGGGCAAAACGATAGTACTTTTTACTGAAAACGATAGTACTTTTTGCCTAAAACGATAGTACTTTTTGTTGAACACGTGGGTAGTTTTTGATAACATACTGTGTATTAGTGAGTTATGAAATATGGAGAAAAGTTGCTTATATTTCCCATATTTGAAGCTAACTGTCCGTATCTATGATAGGAACGCAGAAATGGGTATCGAAAATAACAATATTCCTTTACATGGGATAGACTGATGTTTATTCTTGAGAAGGAATAGGAAAAGCGATGGAAAGAGCTTTGTTCCACTTGTATATCCTTTCTTTTCTGCTATTTTCTTGTAAGCAATCATTATAAATCGTATCTTTGCGGATATTAAACCTAACACCAATTTAAATGAAACAGAACCTTAGAAATGCAGTGATCGCTGCAGGTATTGCCTGCACTGCACTTACAGTACAGGCGCAGACGTCGAAGGGACGGACTGCACAGATTGTTAGTAACTCGCTTATGAAACAGAGTACATTACCTTTTAATGCTCCTGATTTCAGTAGAATCAAGGAGAATGATTACCTTCCTGCTATTCGTGCTGCTATAGCCGAACAAAGGGCAGAGATAAAGAAGATTACAGATAATAAGCAGAAGCCTACCTTCGTCAATACGATTCTTGCTTACGAACGGAGTGGGAAGAACCTGGAACGTATATCAAATATCTATTATGCTCTGGTGTCTGCTGATAAGACGCCAGCGATAGAGAAGGCTCAAGGGGAGATTGTTCCGCTGATGACCGACTTTGAGAATGAGATAAAATTCAATCAGAAGTTCTTCCAGCGTGTGAAATACGTCTACGATCATGAGTATACAAAACTCACGGGCGAAGATAAAAAACTGTTGGAAGTGGTTTACAAGAGCTTCACTCATGCCGGTGCATTGCTTCCAAAAGAGAAGATGGCTCGTATGCAGGAGATCAATAAGGAGTTGGCTAAGCTTCAACAGGAGTTCGGTGATATGCTTCCTAAGGCAGGAAACGAGGCTACAGTATGGGTCAATGACGTAAAAGAACTATCTGGACTGAGCGAGGCAGGTATTGCACAATGCAAGAAAGACGCCGAGAGCCGCGGTGGTAAAGCGCCTTATTGTATCGTAATTACCAATACAACTCAGCAGCCTATCCTTGCAAGTCTTGACAACCGACAGTTGCGCGAGCGTGTTTATAATGCTTCAATCCATCGTACGGATGGCACTGGCGCATACAATACCTTCCCAATCATTGTGAAGATAGCCCGATTGCGCGCAGAGAAGGCGCAGCTGATGGGTAAAAAGAACTACGCTTCTTACTCTCTTGAGAATACAATGGCAAAGAACACAGATAATGTTTATGCCTTCCTTCGCCAGCTTATTGCTGCTTATAAACCCAAGGCTGAAGCACAAACAAAGTCAATCGAAGAATATGCACGGAAGACAGAAGGCAACGACTTCCATCTCCAGCCTTACGATCGCTTCTATTATTCGGCAAAGATGAAGAAGGATCAGTACAGTTTCTCGGACGATGAAGTAAAACCTTACTTCAATCTTGACTCTGTTCTTGTGAACGGTATCTTCTATGCTGCCCATCGTGTCTATGGATTGAACTTCCGCGAGCGCAAGGATATCCCAACCTATAACAAGGATATGAAGGTGTTTGACGTGCTCGATGCTGATGGAAAGCAGTTAGCCCTCTTCTATTGTGATTACTTCCGTCGCCCGACAAAGCGCGGTGGTGCTTGGATGAGTGCCTTCCTCAAGCAGAGTTTGGACAGAAATCAAAAGCCATTAATATACAATGTCTGTAACTTCGCAAAAGCTCCAGAGGGTCAACCTACGCTTCTGACATGGGACGAAACACAAACAATGTTCCATGAGTTCGGACACGCTCTGCATGGTATGCTCTCTCATTGTAAGTATAATACGTTGAGCGGTACGGCAGTATCTCGTGATTTCGTTGAGATGCCATCACAGTTCAATGAGTCGTTTGCCAGTATTCCGGAAGTATTCAATCACTATGCACGCCATTATAAAACCAATGAACCAATGCCTGATGCCTTGCGGGAGAAGATGCTCGGATCATTGAATTTCCTTTCAGCTTATGCATTGGGTGAGAACCTTGCTGCAACATGCCTTGATATGGCTTGGCATTGCCTTTCATCTTCAGAAGTCCCAACTGCTGAACAAGCTTCTGCTTTTGAAAAGAAGGTTTTATCAGAGATAGGACTCCTCGATTCACAGATTCCTCCTCGTTATTCAACCTCTTACTTCAATCATATCTGGGGTGGTGGATATGCTGCCGGATATTATAGTTATCTTTGGAGTGAAGTACTTGCTGTGAATATTGCTGACTATTTTGAAACTCATGGTGCACTGACACGTAAAGTGGGTGATGACTTCCGCCAAAAGATTCTCTCGCGTGGAAATACCCGCGACCTTATGGAGATCTTCTCAGACTTTACCGGTCTTAAGGCTCCTGATACAAAGGGATTGCTGAAGGCAAGGGGGATGTAAAAAAAAGCCTCACCCCCCTTACCCCCTCTCCTGCAGAGAGGGGGAGTGATTACCGTCACTTGCCAAGAGAATACAGCAATGAAAAGTAAAACACAATCAAAAGGACATATCACTCCCCTCTACGGGGGAGGGATAAGGGGGAGAGGTCGCTTCTTCTTTTTCTTTCTTCTATCTCTTCTAACCCTCAACTTTGGGGTAAAAGGCTATTGGAAGATAAAGTCCTATTCATTCCAAAGCTATTTCAAAGATGTATGGGAAATCTGTCACGAAAAGGGGTATAACGAAGACTATTGCATCCTCGTAGACTTTTCTCGCCCATCGGGTGAGGACCGAATGGCTATCATCGACCTGAAGACTTTATCCGTGCTCGACACTGGTCCTTGCGCACACGGCAAAGGAAAGGGTAACAGTGCGTGGAAACCTATTTTCTCAAATAAGGAGGGGAGCAGATGTTCAAGTCTCGGAGCTTTCAAGATTGCAGAGAAAGGCTATTCCGCTACTGTCGGGTTGCGTTTTGTTCTTGATGGGTTGGATGTATCAAACAGCAATGCAAGACGAAGAAACATCCTCATTCATAGTTCCCGATACGTGGGCATAATGCACCATCTCACATCTTATCTCCCACTCTCCGATGCTTCGTGGGGATGCTTCACTACAAGCCCTGCCATGCTAAAGAAAATCGAAGCCCTTTGTGACAAGAGCAAGAAGCCTATCCTGCTTTATGCATATAAATAATCTTGATGAACAAAAAGATTATAATGGAACTGAACCTGAAAAGAACCCTGACTTGTATAATCCTGACTGTGCTCACCACTCTCAGCACACATGCGCAGACCTTATGCGTCATTGACGGCACTCCCCTTTCCCGACTCCCTCCTGCACGTCACCATCGACGAGATGCGGTCGGATTCGGCTAAAGAGATTGTGGCAAAGAGACTGGGCCTTATTCCACCTCAAGCCATTGAATCCATACAGATATTGCCAGCTGAAGAGCTGATAAGGCAAGGTAAGAACATCACGTTCTGTAAGAAGCCCAAAGATATCATCATCATACGAACTAACTCCCTTGCAGAGCTCCAATGGGTAATAAACGGAAAACTGAAGAAACCACGAAAGAAGCTGACTATTATTGATTACAAACTCTCACCCCAGCGTATAATGGCAGCATTGCCAAAGGATATTAATCCCTCGGACATTGTCTCTGTTGACATCCTCACTTATACAAACGATCCACGGTTGGAGAGACATCCGACACTCGTGATTAAGACAAAATGCACTGCCCCTTCCAAAAACAAAAGGCACTGACCGGAAAACAATGTGAGGAAAAGTAAATGAAAGTGGAGTATGTTGATTCCACAAAAGACAAGACATAAATCAGTATCTAAAAAATGATTAGACAAACACCATACAGCAAAGATAACGAGCCTAAGAATAAGAGCGAACACTCTGCAAATAGGACTCTCCCCCTTTCGGGGGAGCCGGAGGGGGCTAACGCTTCCTTCATCTCCCACTCGCTTTCCCTTCCCCTCCAAAGTGTATCGGCAGTTCTCACCTTACTAAACGAGGGCTGTACGATTCCTTTCATATCACGTTATCGAAAAGAGCGAACGGGGAATCTTGACGAAGTTCAGATTACCAATATTAGCGAACTTTACAACCGTTTGAAAGAACTCGGTAAGCGCAAGGAAACCATCCTCAAGACCATCCGTGAGCAAGAGAAACTCACAGCGGAGTTAGAAGCGAAGATCTGGTCTTGTATGGATTCCACAGAACTAGAGGATATCTACCTTCCTTATAAACCTAAGCGACGCACACGAGCACAGATTGCACGTGAGCAGGGATTGGAGCCGTTGGCGTTGGCGATAATGAGAGAAGCCTCCCCCAACCCCTCCGAAAGGGGAGGAGACAAACTTGCAAGTATTTTGCAGAAATATCAAGGAAGAGCCAAAGAATCTTTATTCTCTCGTGCGCGCATAGGCACTCCTCCCTTTACTTCCCTTCGGTCAGTGACCGTTGGTTCGGGGAGGTCGGGTGGAGCTCCTCTCCCCCTTTCGGGGGAGTCGGAGGGGGCTTTGGATATCATTGCCGAGATTGTTTCCGAGAACCAGCAAGCACGCAATACTGTCCGCACAGCTTATCAGCGTGGGGCTATCATCACGTCGAAGGTCATCAAGAAGATGAGGGATACCGATGAGGCACAGAAGTTCTCTGATTACTTTGACTTCTCTGAACCTCTCCGGAGATGCAATAGCCACAGACTACTCGCTATGCGTCGTGGTGAGGCACAGGGTATCCTGCGTGTGAGCATCTCAATTGACAGTGGGGAGTGTGTCACACGCCTCACTCGTCAGTTTGTACGTGGACACGGAGTCTGTCAAACTCTCGTCAACCAAGCTGTTGAAGACTCCTTCAAACGTCTTATCAATCCTAGCATTGAGAAAGAGTTTGCTACATTGAGCAAGGAACGTGCCGATGATGAAGCTATCAAGGTCTTTACCGAAAATCTTCGTCAGCTTCTCCTCTCTGCACCACTTGGCCAGAAACGTGTTCTCGCTCTCGATCCCGGTTTCGCCAACGGATGTAAGATAGCTTGCCTTGACGCACAAGGTAATCTTCTGCACCATGAGATTATATATCCTCATCCACCACGCAATCAGGTAAGACAAGCCACGGAAGCCCTCCGGAGGATGATACGCACATATAAGATTGAGGCTATCGCCATTGGTAATGGTACGGCAAGCAGAGAGTCTGAAACTTTCATTAGTAATATTCTCCAAAACTCGGCAAATAACTTTGGAAACATCTTAAAATATGTGGTAAGTGAGGATGGAGCTTCCATCTATTCCGCCTCTCCAGTGGCACGTGAGGAGTTTCCCGATGAAGATGTAACTACACGTGGAGCTGTATCCATTGGCAGACGATTGATGGACCCGCTCGCCGAACTTGTGAAGATTGATCCGAAGAGCATCGGTGTTGGACAATATCAGCATGATGTTGACCAGTCAAAGCTTAAGCATTCACTCGACCAGACGGTGATGAGCTGTGTCAATCAGGTGGGAGTCAACCTCAACACGGCTTCTCTCCACCTGCTCACCTACGTCAGCGGACTCGGTCCAGCCCTTGCCAGAAACATCATTGAGTACCGACGTGAGCATGGTGCCTTCACCTCACGTGCCCAGCTCAAGAAGGTGAAGCGTCTGGGTGATACTGCCTACCAGCAGTGCGCAGGCTTCCTCCGTATTCCTAATGCCAAGAACCCACTCGATAACTCTGCCGTTCATCCTGAGAGCTATCACATCGTTGAGCAGATGGCGGAGGATTTGAAATGTACGATAAAGGATCTCATTGGCAATCAGTCGCTATTAGCTCAGATTGATATTCAACGGTATAAAAGCATCACCCCTCAAGCCCCTCTCCGAAGGGAGAGGGGAAGTGAAGCCCCCTCCAGCTCCCTCGAAGGGGGGAGAGGAGCCCTACCCAACCTCCCCGAACCAACGGTCACTGACCGAAGGGAAGTAAAGGGAGGAGTGCCTATGCGCACACGAGAGGATAAGGGCGCTTTAAATCTTCCCCAACACCTCCGCAAAGTATCTGCAAGTCTGTCTCCTCCCCCTTCGGGGAGGTCGGGTGGGGCTCCTACCCTCCGCGACATCCTCACCGAACTTGAGAGGCCAGGGCGTGACCCACGTGAAGAGGTTGAAGTCTTTGAATTTGACAAGAATATCCACACCCTCAACGACCTTATCGTAGGAATGGAACTCCCCGGTATCGTGACGAACATCACTAACTTCGGAGTCTTCGTTGACATCGGTGTCCATCAAGACGGACTCGTCCATATTTCACAGCTCTCCGACCGCTTCGTCACCGACCCCACACAAGTCATCCGCCTCCATCAGCACGTCCGTGTTCGTGTCGTAGAAGTCGATATGCACCGCAAACGTATCGGGTTGAGTATGAAGAATATCAAACAATAAAATATATGAATCAGACAAAGAAAATCCTTGCCTACTTAGGTTGTATCGCGTTTACCGTCTTGGGCGTATGGCTCCTTACCGTAGAAGACCCCACCACAAGTTATCCACTATGGACAATAAGAGTTGCTGGCATCCTCTCCATCATCTTCTTTGGTGGTGGCGGTTTGTTTATGGCTTATAAAAAGGTAAAACTTCTCATAAACCATAAGAAAGATATAGAATTTACCGATAGAGGTATCTCTATCTGCGGAGCTGAGGAAATATTATGGAACGAGATTGCCAACTTCTCCCTAATACGTTTTAAAAGCAACAGGTTGATAACCATTCAGATGAAAGACCCTGAAAAGCTTATCGCAAACGAATCTTCATGGGTAAAACGCAAGACTATGGAGTATAACCTCAAGACTATCAACGCCCTTTACTCCTTCCCTGCCTATATGATGAGTGGGCGAGCAGAAGAAGCACTTGCACTCTGCAAGCTGAACTTGGCAAAACATAAATAATATAACAAATAACCCTATTCAAGCCCTCCTCCCTTTGGGAGGAGTTGGAGGTGGGTATTGGAGGAGAATACTCTCTTCTCCCTTTAAAATAATCAATAAAACCTATGGGAATGCTTTTTGTTCTTATTTTCTGGGCAATCGTTTTTGTAGTTCTATCCCTTATATTAGGACTGATAACGTTACCTTTCTCTTACTTCCTTTGCAAAAGGCAAAGGAAGAGAAAGATGGTTCTATCATTCCTCACACCAGGAGTATTTATCGGGATATACGCTGTAAGTAGTTTTGTGTGTATGATTATCATTGCTATCATTCTTGGTTCTGACATTGGTATCGGTGATAGCTGGTCTATCCCACTAAAGAATGGTTATGAACTTACCTCCGTTGATACACCCGAGTATGCTAACATCAATAGTAGAAACGATCCGTTGAAAGAAAACCTCATTGATGAGATTACACATATACAAGTGGTTGGAGACTCTGTCATAGGAAAAGAGGCTGATGGGAACTACTTCATCTTTAACCTACAAAATGGTGACAAAGAAGACAATCTAAACTATCAAAATTTCACAACAAAAATGAAATCAAGATCCATTACACTCGTTAATAATAATACCTACTATTGGGAACAACGCAAAGTACCCTATATAATTGCGGGCATCTTTTGCCTTCTTATAACCATTTTAGCAATAAAAACTCTTTGGCGAATAGCTCTAATTTACTAAGCTTTTATTTCACATATGTAACTTACCATTATTCCAACCAATACCCTAAGATACATCAAAAACTACACAAAACATATCTATCAAGCCCTTCTCCCTTTGTAAGGGGCTAAAGGTGAGTATATTAGCTATGCATGACATTATCAGAGGCTTTATAGGCTTAACATTGGTTCATATAGGTGCTGCACTTCGCTTCGTCTATCATCGCTTTATTATCAGAGATAATTATAGTTATCATTCCCTGATAACTGAATCACCAGTATTTGATTGCTCCAAAGAACCATATAAGGGACAATTCAAGAAATGGAAACAGAGGCAAACTCAACGTAATCAAGCATACGATATAGAACTGAATGAGGACCAACAACAAACACTCGAAATGTTTCTCAAAGAGGGTAGAAGTAAGAAAGAGATAATACAAGATATGATTGAAACTGGCGAATTAAAGCTAATAGATGTTGATATTTACCCTCGTAACCCTGAATACTTCTCCAATCGTGTCCTTGATGGTATCATAGGTTTATGCTTCCTTATCATACTAATCCTCATTATTCATTACATTTAAATCAGGTGAATATGAGCGATAGCCTCTTATTTAAACTTCTTTCTGTACAATCACTGGGTAATCTCAATCAACGAAGCTTTATATCTTCCTTTCGGAATCCTATCTATCACCGCCTCTTTATATCCCGTAGGTAGAAGTCCACCTGGAAGCCATAGCGCATTCGCTCCGATTTCGTTACCCGACGGCATCCTCAACCTGAGTTTCTTTGGCTTGGGGATGTCAATCCTTACTAATACCCGATGTTTCCACGCACCCGCAGGGATTCCCAATTCATGTTCGATACGCGACAAGTCGCCATGACTTCTCATCAATACGCTATCCATTTCCGACTTCATCATGATAAACTGACTATTATCAGCCTTTCCGATGGAGTCGCCATGATATCGTTCTAACAATTCTTTTGAAATAATACACGATGCGCCTGCCTTAAAATTCTTCAGATGCCGCCTTATATATCTTCGTCTCAAATAGGTTTCGGGTGCTGGTCGTTTACCTTTAGGAATACTCAGTATGACTTTTCTCGACATTCCCTTGCGAAAGTATTTATCAATAAGGCTTATAGTATCAGCATAATAAGAAGCTTTAATCTGCTTATCAACCTTTTTCCCAAAATTATCTGATAGCAAAGAATCGCACACCCTCAGACACTTCGTGGTGTCATTTATCGGTGCATATTGTGCATGTACAGCTTGCCCTATTCCCACAAAGAACAGTAGAATTGGCAAAATGCACCTGAACAGCCTTTTATTATTCATGCTTACACAATTAATTTTAATTCTACAAGTTGGTATCATTACTTACCTTTTTGCATATACTCCTGCAAATTTAATGGATTATTCTGGTAATACAAAAGATAAAAAGACAAGAAAGTCATCAATAATTGGCTTCACCTCACACTCTCTCCACTTGGGGGCACCGTGAGATATCCCTATGGGATAGGGGTGTTCTTTCATTCATTCCTAAAAATGTTTCGCCACTTATTCTCTATTGTAGAGTAGTAGAGTGGGGTAAAGGTGGCTGTTAAAAAAAGCTGCCACCCTTTCAGGCGACAGCTTCCATTCCGTTATAACGAGTGCCCACGTTCGTGAGCGTCATTAATTTACTTTACCTTGTCAACAATAGCCTTGAAAGCTTCCTGATTGTTAACAGCGAGGTCAGCGAGTACCTTACGGTTGATCTCGATACCAGCTTTGTGCAACGCACCCATCAACTGGCTGTAGCTCATATCATAAAGACGAGCAGCAGCGTTGATACGCTGAATCCACAATGCGCGGAAGTTACGCTTCTTGTTACGGCGGTCACGATAAGCATAAGTCAAACCCTTCTCATAGGTATTCTTTGCTACCGTCCAAACATTTTTACGGGCACCATAGTAACCCTTAGTCTGCTTCAGAATTCTTGTTCTCTTTGCTTTTGAAGCAACATGATTGACTGATCTTGGCATAGTTTTTCTTTCCTTTTAATTTGTTTGACTAATGAATTAACGGAGATTGAGCAAGTCGCGTACCTGCTTCAAGTTTGTACCATCCACGAGCGTCTGGTGAACAAGATTTCTCTTCTGTTTCTTTGTCTTCTTAGTCAGAATGTGACTGTGGTAAGCGTGATGACGTTTGATCTTACCAGTACCGGTGAACGTGAATCTCTTCTTTGCGCCGGAATTTGTCTTCTGTTTTGGCATTTTTGTAAAATTTAAAATTGTTATTTATATTCATCTGTGGCAACGTATATACCAGGACGTTACGCACAGGTTGCCCATATTGTGTCCTTTCAGACAATCAATGGACGTTAGTCAATATTCAACTTCTTTAATGCATCAGCACCATTCTTAGCATTAGCAAACAAGCCACCGTCAGACTTTGTTTCTTCTGCTGCAGCATCAGCGGCTACTTTTGCGCCAGCCTCAGCCTCCTCTCGATCACGCTTTTGCTGACTTTTCTTTGCAACGCCAGCCTTCTTTGGTGCAAGATAGAGGAACATCTTTTTCCCTTCAAGCTTTGGTAGTTGTTCAACCTTAGCAAGCTCTTCGAGGTCGTTGGCAAAACGAAGTAATAATACTTCTCCCTGTTCTTTGAAGAGGATAGAACGACCGCGGAAGAATACGTATGCACGAACCTTATTGCCAGCATTAAGGAATTCCTGAGCATGTTTGAGCTTGAAATTGTAGTCGTGTTCATCAGTCTGAGGCCCAAAGCGAATCTCCTTCACTTCTTGCTTCACCTGCTTCTGTTTCATCTCCTTTTGATGCTTCTTTTGCTGGTAGAGGAATTTAGAATAGTCGATGATACGACAAACTGGTGGTTGTGCATTCGGAGAAATCTCCACAAGATCAACTCCTTCTTGATGGGCTAAGTCCAACGCCTTACGTGTAGGCATCACCTCTGCTCCATTGTCACTTACCACTCGAACTTCCCGAACGCGAATTTGCTCATTCACGCGGTACTTCATTTTCATTTTGTCATTCTTCATTCAACTATTTTAATTGTCTAATTTTGCTAAACGGGTGCAAAGTTACTATTTTTCAAGTGATTAACCAAACATTTCGTGTATTTTTTTATAATATAATGACATGCTCTTTTAGTAGCTTTATCGATGATTAAATTAATATAGTCTCTGATAGTTTAGCAGGCATTTATATGCTTGGATTTTGAGTTTAGATCTTTTTCGTTAAAGTTTGTTATAGTTATAGTAGGTAAAGAGGCAAGGCAACTTTAAAGAAAGTTGCCTTGCCTCTTTAGTGTGTAGTTTCTTTAAGATATCTTCTACAATGTCTCTAACTCTTTTAGTGAGTGTATCGTTGCTTTAGGGTCAGCTGCTTTGAAAACATAACTACCACTTACCAGAATATTTACTCCTGCTTTGACAAGTCTTGGAGCTGTATCTGCCTGTACACCTCCATCAACTTCGATGAGTGCTTTACTATTTTCTCTATTGATCAGCTGCCGTAGCCGTTCAACCTTTTTAATTGTACTTTCAATAAACTTCTGTCCTCCAAATCCAGGATTAACGCTCATTAATTGTACGATATCAATGTCGCCTATTATATCTTCAAGCACATTAACCGGGGTTGATGGGTTTAGGGTTACTCCAGCTTTCATCCCTGCACTGCGAATAGCTTGTAATGTACGATGAAGATGAATACATGCTTCGTAGTGTACATTCATGATTGCTGCACCAGAATCAGCTGTCTGTTGGATATAATTCTCTGGGTGCACAATCATGAAGTGTACATCCATAGGTTTTTTGCATACTTTTCCTACAGCGTTTAGGATAGGGAATCCAAATGAAATGTTCGGTACGAAGACACCGTCCATAACATCCATATGAAGCCAGTCTGCTTCACTTTCATTAATCATTTCAATCTCTTTGTCTAGGTGTAGGAAGTTTGCAGAGAGTAGGGAAGGGGATATTATTGTTTTCATATTTTAATTTAAGCAAAACGATTCTACCTTCCCGTTTATTTTTATAGCACGGTAAGTATAAGCTATCTGCCGAATGATATTTAGAGTTTTCTCAGACGGCTTCAATTCTTCTGAAGTAAATAATTTGACCATAAGCTCCATGTTAATGTTAATTTGAGGGTTTATATGTCTTTTAACGTATTGGTAACATATATTATTATATTTTCTTAGAATATTATTTTTTCAGTATCTTTGCATCATGAAAGTAATCTGATAGATGATAAAGTTATGATAATAAAGGTTTGTGGTATGCGTGATGCTGTGAATATCCAGAAGGTTTCACAGTTAGGAGTTGATTGGATTGGATTAAATTTCTGTCCAGGTAGTCCGCAATATGTGCGTCAGATCTCCTCTAATGCAGGGATTATTCCTGATTATGGTAGTCTTGATAATGTATATACAAAGGATAACACTTCACAAATATCGCATCAAAAGCCGTTGTTATGTGGTATCTTTGCAGATGATATGCCTCAGAATATCGTGACACGTGTAGTTAATTTCCATTTAGATATCGTACAGTTGGATGGTGAAGAGAGTCCTGTAATGATAGATAATCTTCGAAAAACTTTAGATCCCGATATCCATGCAGGAATAAAGATTATGAAGTCCTTCACAGTTTCTTCCCAAGATGATTTGAAGATATGTAAGGAGTATGTGGAACATACTGATTACTTTCTTTTCAAGCTGGAGACCCTGTTTGATAAATCTTTATTCAGTGAATATAAGGAGGATGTACCCTTTTTGCTTTCTGACAATGCGATTACAACTGAAGCAGAAAGCATTAAGTCTTTATCTTGTCCACAGTTTCTTGGTGTTAGCATTGATTGTGGTTTTGATACAGAGTCAGGCTTAAAGGATGTTGAGTCTTTAAAGCGTTTCTTAGAGAAACTACATTAATAGGTAAGGATAAGAATGATTTTAAAGAATAAATGTGTCCTCATAGATAACTATGACTCATTCACTTATAATTTGGTGCATCTTCTGAAGGAACTGGGAGCGGAAGTCACAGTTCTTCACAATGACCAGTTTACACTTGATGAGATAGAAGAGTATGACAAAATCATTTTAAGCCCAGGTCCCGGCTTACCTTCTGATGCAGGCTTACTATTAGATGTTATTCGTTATTATGCGGGGAAGAAACTGATCTTGGGTGTTTGCTTGGGACATCAAGCTATTGCTGAAGTGTTTGGTGGACAGTTGGAAAACCTTTCTGATGTTTTTCATGGTATTGCTACCGAAGGGATACAACTCGTTCCGACACCCTTGTTTACAGGTTTACCAGACTCTTTTCCTGTGGGAAGATATCACAGTTGGGTTGTGTCCAAGGAGTCTTTCCCTTCCTGTCTTGAGATAATAGTTGAGAATCGAGACGGCTTAATAATGGCTCTTCGTCATCGTACTTATAATATATATGGTATACAATTCCACCCAGAGAGTATATTAACTCCTGATGGAAAAAAGATTCTGTTAAACTGGTTAAAGCTTTGAGGTATATAAAAGACATTGAGAGGAGAGGGCTTATCAGTTAGATTATGTAGTCTTCTCAAACAAAATTCATTACTTTGCAAACACTATGGCTGAAGCTACACGATACGCAGATGAGATTGTTGATGACGGATTCCCTTGGTATGCTATCCGTCTCTTCACTACCCGGCAAGGTGAGGTGAAGAGTTATTTCGAAGAGCAGGGGTTCGAGTGCTTTATCCCTATGCAATATGTTGAGGCAGAGGGGCATGACGGTAGGACTCATCGTACCTTACGACCTGTTGTTAATAATCTTATATTTGTTAAGCAGTCGGACGAAGAAACAACCTTCCGGCGTGTTGTTCAGCAAGCCGATTATAAGATTAGTGTTCTTCGAAAGGCTAAAGATTCCCGGGAATATAGCCTTATCCCTCATCGTCAGATGTATGAATTTCGGTTGATGTGTAACCCTGAGGTCACCATGAGAAAGTTCTTGTCAATAGAGCAGGCGCAACTGAAAGCTGGGGAAGAGGTTTATGTGAAGTTTGGTCCATTTAAAGGATTATCCGGCCGTTTGGTTCGTTCGAGTAAGAAGTATTATCTCCTTAAAGAGGTCCCAGGCCTGGGTATTATGCTGAAAGTCTCTCGTTGGTGTTGTGTCCCTATTGAAAAGAAAGAATGATAATTGCCTAAAGTCATCAGAAACATTTCATCCTTTGGGAATATGTTTACGAGCTGTTTGTAAAAAGCTTAAGAGCTTTTAGCGGAATGGTTTATTGTTTTTTCGTGGTTTATTAAACACTCGTTGAGTAAGGCTAGACTTCTTCTCCAAAAATATTTTTGTTTGTTGTGTTCTTAAGTACCTGATGTTGGAAGATAAGAAAATAGCAACTGGTGCCTTCATTCTCTTGGAGTTTTAACTATACAGAGAGATGTGGAAGCACCAGTTGCTATTATTTTCTGTTTAAAATTCGCTTGTAAAGTGGAAACGAATGTGCTCAAAGTCTTGTTGTGCCATACTTAGAACATAACTTGAATCAGCAAGGAATACGTCACGTCCTTCGTTATCTTTTGCCATGTACTGGTATTTGCGCTTCTTGAAATTCTCTAATTCAGCCTCATCATCGGCTTCAATCCAGCAAGCTTTATAGAGGTGTACTGGCTCCCAACGACATTTAGCATTGTATTCATGCTCCAGTCGATACTGTATAACCTCAAACTGAAGCTGTCCAACGGTTCCAACGATACGGCGATTATTGAATTGATTGACAAATGACTGTGCCACACCTTCGTTCATTAACTGCTCAATACCCTTGAGGAACTGTTTAGACTTCATTGGGTCATCGTTCTCAATATACTTGAAAAGCTCTGGCGAGAAACTTGGCAGACCACGGAAATGAATTTTCTCACCTTCAGTGAGTGTATCACCGATCTTGAATACTCCACCGCTATCTGGTAGACCTACGATGTCCCCAGGGTAAGCCTCTTCAACGGTACTCTTGCGTTGAGCCATAAACTGAGTAGGAGAGGAGAAACGCATGGTCTTGTCATTACGCACGTGAAGATAAGGCTGGTTACGTTGGAATTTTCCTGAACATACCTTACAGAAAGCAATACAACTGCGGTGGTTCGGGTCAATATTAGCTGTGATTTTGAAGATAAATCCGGTGAACTTTGGTTCTGTTGGGTCAACAATCCTTTCTTCAGCCTTGGTTGGGCGTGGACTAGGAGCAATCTCAACGAAACAGTTTAACAGTTCTTGTACTCCAAAATTGTTCAGTGCTGAACCAAAGAATACTGGTGCAACCTCTGCATGGCGATAGGTTTCAACATCAAATTCAGGATATACTCCATTGACAAGTTCAAGATCATTGCGCAGATGTTCAGCAAAGTCAGCTCCAACATGTTCGTCTAACTCATTAGAGTTGATGTCAACTTCCACCTTTTCCGTCACACGCTGTTTGTTTGGAGTGAAAAGGTTCAGTTGTTGTTCGTAAATGTTGTATACACCTTTGAATCTCTGTCCTTGCCCAATAGGCCAAGACAATGGGCGTACCTTGATTTTCAGTTCTTCTTCCAACTCATCCAGAACATCAAACGGATCACGGCCTTCACGGTCCATCTTGTTGATAAAGATGATTACAGGAGTATTGCGCATACGGCAGACTTCCATCAGTTTGCGTGTCTGCGCCTCTACACCTTTGGCTGAATCGACGACAATAATAGCGGAGTCAACTGCTGTCAGCGTGCGGTAAGTGTCTTCGGCAAAGTCTTGGTGACCAGGAGTATCGAGGATATTTACCTTGTAGTCCTTATAATCGAACTCCATCACAGATGTTGACACAGAGATTCCACGTTGTTTCTCTATATCCATCCAGTCTGATGTCGCCGTTTTGCGTATTTTGTTGCTTTTCACTGCCCCCGCAACCTGTATCTGTCCACCGAAGAGGAGGAACTTCTCTGTCAGTGTTGTCTTACCAGCATCAGGGTGAGATATAATGGCGAACGTTCGCCTGCGTTCTATTTCGTTCATTTATTTTGTGTGTTATTAATCTTGTTCCTGTAGGTTCTTCATGCACTTTTTCAATGAATCTACCCAATAAGGAATCTTTATCCCGAAGGTCTCCTTTATCTTAGTTTTGTCAAGAACAGAGTATGCTGGGCGCTTTACTGGTGAAGGAAACTCGTTACTGTGACAAGGTTGAATGTCACAAGTAGTGTTACCTGCTAACTCGGCAATCTTTATTGTAAAATCATACCAGCTGCAGACACCTTCGTTGGAGAAATGATAAATGCCGGTCTTGCCTTCATACTGGCGTTCTTCGATGATTGTAAAGATGGTTTCAGCAAGATCCCCTGCGTAAGTCGGTGTGCCACACTGGTCAAATACAACCTTTAGTTGGGGCTTGGTAGCAGTAAGGTTCATCATTGTCTTGACAAAGTTATGGCCGAATTCACTGTAAAGCCAAGCAGTACGGAGTATAATGTGGTTGACACCTGTTGCCTGAATTTTCTCTTCTCCGTGTAATTTTGTTAAACCATAAACCCCTGTTGGTGTACCTTTCATATCTTCCTTGCAAGGTGTATTGTATGGATCACCTCCAAAAACATAGTCCGTGCTGATATGTACGAGTAGTCCGTCAACCTCTTTCATTACTTTTGCAAGATTCTCAGGAGCAACAGCATTGAGTGTTTCAACGATGTTTCCAGCAGTCTCTGCTTTGTCGACATTGGTCCATGCTGCACAGTTGATGATACATCTAACATCATTTTTCTGTACCATGTTGCGAATATCTTCTATATTCGTGATATCTAATTTTGTATATCCATCACAAACATCTGTGAAGATATAATGGTCTTTGCTGTTTTTGGAAACAAGTTGCATCTCATTGCCAAGTTGACCGTTTGCTCCTGTTACTAATATGTTCATCCTTTCTTCTTTTAAGTTTGTTTCTGTTAATTATCACCAAAGTCCAAACCTTCTGTCTTGTCTTTGATATAATAGTCGGATAGCATTCCGATGAAGGTGGTGATTTCTTTTAATGCTCTTGCAGTCTCAGGAGTAATCTCTTTCTTCTGTAGGCGGAGCATCATTACACCATATAAGAAATCAAAGCAAGTTTCTATTTCACTTTCTCCTAATTGTGAAGCAACACCTTTCAGACGTTCATCATTGGTTCTTGCCATCTTGTCTGCCGTCCGCTTAGCCTTTCCTCGTAGCTCAACAATGAAAGGTAAAACGCGATAATATTCAGCGGAGTAGAAAGGGAACTTAGAAGACTGTAGCAACTCTGCGTGCAACTCTGTTAGATCTTGCATCACGACTTTATTAATCTGAAGATGTCCACCGTCTCTACATCCTTCTTGATTCATCATTCGAACTAAATCCCCAAACCAATCTTCTTCTTCCTCTTTCTGTTCATCGGTATATTGAAACTGGTCAATATATTCTTTGCGGATTCTGGTTAGTGAACAGTCGTATGCGCGGATTGTATCCTCAATCTGCCACATATATAATAAATATTCAGCTATACTCTTCTTTCTGAGTTCCTTTGCAACAAACATAAATTAAATCTTGTTATTTACTCTTTATTTCATCAAGCCATCTACTGTTGGCAAATGATAAAGATTGAAAATAGTGCCTAAAAGTACAATAATGGAAAACAATATTACAACAGACCCTATTACCTTATTTATTATAAGGACACCATTAACATCAAACTTACCTCTGATTTTGTCTACTAACCATGTCAGACCGTACCACCAAAGCAATGCTCCTGCTGGGATGCATGCAAAACCAACAATCATTTCAAAAGGACGATCCGGCTGTACAAGTGCAAATTGTGCAAAGGTTGCCATGAATAAAAAGATAATGAGAGGATTGGAGATCGTGACCAAGAAAGCTGTCAGACCGTTATGGAAGATAGATCCTTTTGTGTTACTGCTTTGATGCATCTTCTTCATAGGGTTCGATTTAAAACAATAGATGCCGAATAAAAGAAGAAGGACACTACCAGAAATCTGGAGGATAAGCTGGTAAGTAGGGTTCTGTAACGGTTTCATTATAAAGCTCATACCCAACCCCACTATGAGTGCGTAGATAGTGTCGCTGATAGCAGCACCAATACCTGTGACAAAGCCATACCAACGTCCTTTGTTCAGGGTGCGTTGAATGCATAATATACCCACTGGGCCCATCGGGGCAGAAGATATTATACCTATTAGTAAACCCTTAAAAATGAAATCCAGTATATCTATTTGTATAGGGAATTGCATACCTGTTATTTTGGGTGCAAAATTGCAAAAATTATATGAGATAAACAAATTTAGTTAAACAAAACTTTGTGGTATTCCACTTTTTTCATAACTTTGCCAATCAAAAAGTTAAACTAAAAACTTATAAAGTCATGGACGTAGTAGAAGATTTGAAGCCAGTTGTAACAGGTTTGGAAAAGCCATTTGTGATTGGTTTGGATTTAGGAGGTACCAATTCCGTTTTTGGAATAGTAGATCAGCGTGGACAGGTTCTTGCCACCAACTCTATAAAGACACAAACCTATAAAACTGTAGACGATTTTGTAGATGCAGGCGTGGAGGCTTTGAAGCCTATCGTGGCAAAGGTTGGCGGTATTAGCCAGATTCGTGCTATGGGTATCGGAGCTCCTAATGGTAATTTCTATCGTGGTACGATAGAGTTTGCACCTAACTTGGCTTGGGGACATGATGGCGTTGTGCCATTGGCAGAGATGTTCTCTAAGAAGCTGAACATTCCTGTAGGTCTTACCAACGATGCAAATGCTGCAGCGGTGGGTGAAATGCAGTATGGTGTGGCGCGTGGTATGAAGGATTTCATCATGATAACCCTTGGTACAGGTGTCGGTTCTGGTATTGTTATCAATGGTCAGATGGTTTATGGCTCAGATGGTTTTGCTGGTGAGTTAGGTCACGTTACAATGGTTCGTGGAAAAGATGGACGTAGTTGTGGTTGCGGACGTACTGGTTGTTTGGAGGCATATTGCTCAGCAACAGGTGTGGCTCGTTCTGCCCGTGAGTTCCTGAAAGAGTCTGATGAACCTTCTTTGTTACGTGATATGAAGCCTGAGAAGATTACTTCTTTGGATGTTTCTATTGCAGCTGGACGTGGTGATAAGTTGGCTAAGCGTGTATATGAATTTACTGGTGAAATGCTGGGTAAAGCTTGTGCTGACTTCGCTGCATTCTCTTCACCAGAGGCATTTATCTTCTTTGGTGGATTGACAAAGGCTGGTGATTTGTTAATGGAACCTATCATACGTTCTTACAAGGAGAATGCATTGGAGATCTTTAAGGACAAGCCAAAGTTCTTGGTAAGTTCGCTTGATGATGCTGCTGCTGCTGTTCTTGGAGCATCAGCTATAGGCTGGGAACTATAAAGACAAAGTTTTTAAGGCTTCGACAGAGATGCTTGCTTGTGTTATGGTATTTGCGAGTATACTCTCATGAAAAGCTTAAAACTTATAATATGGGGCTGACGGTTTTCCGCAGCCCTTTTTGTTTGTTTTGTTTTGTGTTCTCGTTTTTTTACTCTATCTTTGCGTTTCAGAATAACGTAAATAGAATTTCTATTAAAAAACAAAGATGAAACAGGAAGACGATATCAAGAAGGCAATTGAAGTGATGAGAGAAGGAGGAATAATTCTTTATCCTACTGACACGGTGTGGGGGATAGGTTGTGATGCAACAAATCCTGATGCTGTAGCAAAGGTGTATGCTCTAAAGCGTCGTGATGACTCAAAGGCGCTTATTTGTTTAGTTGATTCTGATAATCGTCTTCAGCGTTATGTACGTCATGTCCCTGATGTGGCTTGGCAGTTAATAGATGCTGTTGAGAAACCGACGACTTTGATTCTTGATGGTGCTGTAAATCTTGCTCCAAATCTGATAGCTGAAGACGGTTCTATCGGTATGCGTATTACGAAGGAGCCTTTCTCTCATGAACTTTGTTATCGTTTCCAGAAGGCTATTGTGAGTACTTCTGCCAATATCAGTGGTGAACCAGCAGCACAGAATTACTGTGATATTTCTCAAGAGATCCTTGATGGCGTGGACTATGTTTGTATGTCACGACGTCAGGAACATAAACCACATACCCCGTCAAGTATTATAAGACTGGGCGTTGATGGTGAGGTGAAGATTATCAGAAAGTAGGAGTAACGACGCAGATGACTGGATCAACAAATGTGAGCTTTGTTTCTCGGTTGGACGCATGGCGACAACGACATGTATCTGATCGGGAACTTGTTTTGGTGTTGGCATTTATGGTAGGCTTCCTTGCCTCACTGGCTGCTTATGTTCTACACTTTATCATTCATGAGATAAAGGATCTTATCACGTCAGGTTTCCAAGTAGCTACCATCAACTGGTTGTATCTTATTTATCCAGTTATTGGTATTTGGTTGACAAGTTTGTTCGTTAAATATGTAGTGCGTGATAATATATCACATGGCATTACCCGTGTTCTTTATGCGATATCTACAAAACAGTCACGATTGAAAGGACATAATACTTGGTCTTCAATCGTTGCTTCTGCCATAACAATTGGTTTTGGTGGGTCTGTAGGTGCTGAGGCTCCTATTGTCTTGACGGGTTCTGCTATAGGTAGTAACTTAGGTAAGATATTCCATTTAGATAACCGTACACTGATGTTGCTTGTTGGTTGTGGTGCCACAGCTGCAGTGTCGGGTATCTTTAAGGCACCAATAGCAGGTCTTGTTTTCACTCTTGAGATTCTGATGGTCGATCTGACAATGGCTTCTCTCTTGCCAATTCTTTTGTCATCTGTTACGGCAACGTGTTTCTCTTACTTCTTTACGGGTGGTTCAGCAATGTATGATTTCAAGATGGACTATTTGTGGAGTCTTGAACGTGTGCCACCGACAATTCTGTTGGGTATTGGGTGTGGTTTCCTGTCTTTGTACTTCATGCGACTGATGTCATGGTGTGAAAATGGTTATGGAAAGCTCTCTAAATATCCTTATTTAAAGCTACTTACCGGTGGAGTGGTATTGTCTTCACTCATTTTTCTTTTTCCTTCGCTCTATGGAGAAGGATATGATAGCTTAGGACTTTTTATTGAAGGGAAGACATTGACCGACTGGATGCAGGTGATGAGCGGGTCTATGTTTGCCGGTCAGACTAAGTATCTGGTACTCTATGTAGGGCTTGTCATGATGACAAAGGTATTTGCTACCAGTGCGACAAATGGTGCTGGTGGTTGTGGTGGAACCTTTGCACCATCTTTGTTTATTGGAGGATTTGGAGGATTCTTCTTTGCCCGACTTTGGAATATAGAACAGTTGGGTGTTTATATTCCAGAGAAAAACTTCACTCTTTATGGGATGGCTGCCGTGATGGCTGCTGTGATGCATGCCCCACTGACGGGTATATTCTTGATAGCAGAGTTGACAGGAGGTTATCAACTCTTTATTCCTCTTATTATTGTTACGATAAGTTCTTATCTGACCATCAATATCTTTGAGCATCATAGTATCTATGCTGTGCGTCTGGCAAAGCAAGGGAAGCTCCTTACTCATCATACAGATAAGTCTATTCTGACACTGATGAGTATGGATAAGATCATAGATCGTGATTTTAAATCAGTCGGTCCTGATATGGAGATGGGGCAACTTGTGCATGCTCTCAGTTCCAGTCGTAATGACTATATGCCTGTTCTTAATGAGAATGGTGATCTGCTTGGTGAAATAGATATCACAAAACTTCGTTATATCATTTTCCGAACAGAGCTTTATCATCGCTTTCATGTCAGTCAGTTGATGACACCTCCAGCGGCGATATTAGGGGCAAATGATCCTATGGAGGATGTAATGAAGACTTTCGACAGGACAGGAGCGCAATATCTCCCAGTTGTTAATGTGGATAATCATTTAGTTGGTTATATCTCCCGTGCCCGTTTATACAGTATGTATAGGCAGTTAGTAGCAGATTTTAGTGCAGAGTAAGGCGGAAACTTATGCAACTGTATCATAGGAAGAGATGATGAAAGGGGATAATCATTATTATTAGTTATGAATTGTTTAGCATGAAGAAAGAAAACATACGTATTGTTTTTATGGGAACTCCAGAGTTTGCTGTGGAGTCGTTGAAAGCATTAGTTGAGAATGGATATAATGTTGTAGCTGTAGTCACACAGCCTGATAAACCTGTTGGACGTCATCAAGAACAGCTGCAGCCATCAGCAGTCAAGCAATACGCTTTGGAACATAGTCTACCTGTTTTACAACCCGAAAAGATGAAGGATGCGAATTTTATAGAAGAACTTCGCTCTTATCATGCCGACCTTCAGGTAGTAGTTGCCTTTCGTATGTTACCAGAGGTCATTTGGGCTATGCCCCGCTTAGGAACATTTAATGTACATGCTGCTCTTCTTCCTCAGTATCGTGGTGCAGCACCTATTAACTGGGCTGTAATCAATGGGGAGACAGAGACGGGAGTAACAACTTTCTTCTTGGATAAAGATATTGATACTGGGCGTATTATCCTGCAAAAACCATTTGCTATACCTGATACTGCAGATGTGGAATATGTATATGATGGTTTGATGCATTTAGGTGCTGAAATAGCGAGGGAGACAATAGATCTCATTGCTTCTAAACTACCAGAGGGGGATTTGACAGGTGTTGATTTCCCGCACATACTGGAAGAAATAAGTGTTCCACAGGGGCATGAGGATAAAGTGCTTCATGCTGCTCCGAAGATATTCAAAGAGACTTGTGTAATAAACTGGAATCAGTCAGCCAAGACAGTTTATGATTTTGTGCGAGGGTTAAGTCCTTATCCTGGTACGTGGAGTGAATTGTACAATGAGGATAGCAATGCCAAGCCTGTTGTCATTAAGATTTTTAAGACAGCTAAGACTGAACAGCCTGCTGTGGATGCTGTAGGAACTCTTGTCGTACGTAAGAACCAGCTTTATGTAAACACGGCAGACTACCTTTTGGAACTTCTTGAATTACAGGTTTCTGGGAAAAAACGAATGGATGCTAGAGCTTTCTTAAATGGCTTTAAAGATATTGATGCTTATAGGTTTAAGGCTGTTGATATAAAGTAAAGCATTATATTCTTTTTTATAGTTGTCCACTATTCTTAGTTAGATATGTGTTAAGGCTGGTTCCTCATTTGGAATTCAGCCTTCTTTAGTTAGTTTTTCCTCTCGCACCAAAAGGCTTATAATTATGGGTATAGATGCTTGTCTTTTCGGGTAAATGGCTTTGGAATTTTATTATTATAGTTGCCTTAACCCCCTAATCCTTTTTTATTTTCATTTGCTGTCATTTTTAACATTTCGCATAAGGTGCTGTTGCCCAATGTGTTGTGATGCATAAAATGGTGATAGGAATGACAGGAAATTTAAATGTGCTCCCATCTTCTGCTAAGGAAACTGTGCTGGCTGAAACCTGAGTAGACTTATATCATACTTCCAAATAGTATTTTTGAGAGGTATAGTATTAGGTTCTAATAGTTTTATTGATGTGTAACAATTAGTGCTCTTTTGTTTTTGTGCGGCAGCCCAGCACCGGTGGTGCTGCACGCAAACTCCACTGGTGCTAGAGCCCAGCACCAGTGAGAAAGTAATAGTGTAAAAAAGTGAAAGGGTAAAAGTACGTTTGTTTCTAAAAGTCAAAGAGGGCAGAGCGAGAAACTTTCATCCCTTAAAAGACTTTTATTCTATATCCTAAGGTGATCTCTGCCATACTGTTACGAGCGTTACCCATCATAAGTTTTGCTTTATCACTTGTAGCTAACTTTCTGAATGATAAATTGTAACGAGCCTCTAGCTGCCATTGCTTCCATTCATAACTTACGCCGAAAGGAATGGCTACATCACCACTATGGATATCATCTTTGATATTAAGGTCCTCCCCATGTTTTAGTTTACTGTGAGCACTGACCAATCGTGCCATGTGTAAACCTGTGGTAAAACTCCATGTGAGATCTGCCCAAGGGTACCAGCGAACAAGGTAGTCTATATTGATATAATCCAATCGGTAGTCGTAAGGTCCAACTCTTGAGGTGGTAACATTCCCTAAAGCATCTGTGGTGTAAGCGGTATTGTAAACTCCAGATGATCCTTGCCGACTATATCCCATTTCCACGTCAATACCAATATTCTTAGTCACGAATACTTCTACGTACGCCCCAGCTACAACCCCTAATTTCATTTTTCCGTCAATACCCGGTAAGTCTGACAGGTTAAGACCAATTTTTGGTGCAGCATAGATGTCCCATATCGTATGCTCACCAGAAGGCTTGGTGTTCTGTACAATAGCTTTTTTGACATCGTCATATCCTTCTTTTACAGTCTGACCAATGTGATTAGCCTTGCTTTTCGTGAAGATCTGGGCGTGACAGCTTGTTATTACGCCCATTAGGATAGTGGTAATCAGGATAAATCTTTTCATTATAGTCTTATTATTTTGTTGCAAAGATAGTGATTTTTCTTCAAACCATGGATATCTTACCTTTTTTCTTCGTTTGGGATATAATCCATCTTTCTCTTCTCTTTTAAGATATTGCTCGGTAATTATTCTATGAATATTCTTTCTTTTCTCATTTTTTTTATTTATTTTTGTACCCATAATAAAGGGAATTAGAACTATTAACAAAAAAGATTCTGCGAACGAAGCAACTACTGAATTGGCCAACACAGTTTTTATTGTTTAACTAACGATTGTTACTGTACCACGTCTATTTATTTTTGCACATTCGTTCTTATGTGGAGGAACCGTGATAGTTGTCAGCCTGCAAGCTATTCATTGTTTGTAGGGAGGAGATGATGTTTTCTCTCTTAATCTCAATTGGTTACTCTGCGTATTCTTGGTTTTGTTCTCATTTCCTTATCTAATCTAAGAGTATCTTAATATTATGATTAACCAATGGAAATAAACGAATCGCTGAGCTTAGAAACTTTCCTTAAGAGTTATGAAGCTTGCTTTTTGGAATCTTGTTCTGTAAAAGATAACTGTCTGCATCATTTATATTTCAAACTACAACCATCTACCAACACATGGGGTGGAGCTATTTACCCATCTGCACTCTTACCAGAGAACCTTGTGAATGGCTGTTGCAGGAAATTTCATGATAAAAAGTTAGTCACTTGTTATGCAGGATTCACTCACTTCTTTGACGAGGTGCGTCGTAAGGACTTACCCGATCTCCGTAATGAGATATACTCCTACTTTCGAGGACGAAGTAATTTCTATCGTTACGGCAATGCAGAGAATGGCTACCTCTTTACATATCGAATGGCAGAAGATGTTAAAGCTATATTCAAAAAATATGGCTATGATTCACCCCGATACGACAGAATATTTGAATCATTATCTTTTCACGAACAAAGATAGAGCCAGTTATGTCATCAAAGTATTTTAATCAACTCATAAGAAGCTATTATTTATTTCTGTCCAGCAGTTCCGTATACTCTGTCCGAAGCTTTTGGACAAGTTGTCCGATTGCTTTAGGAATATTTAAACGAGTTCTTTTGGGAGATTAAGGTAGCCTTTATAAATTGTATAAAGTGTTTTGTATCTGTACAGAAGTATATTTGTATGATACTTAGAGCGTAAAAAGTTTTTTTAATAATTGAATAAAAGAAGTATAAGTACTTTTTTATATTTGGTTTCTTCTTACAATTATGTCAGAAACAATTTCTTCAAATAAAACAATTGCAAAAAATACGCTACTTACATATGTAAGAATGCTATTTAATCTTGTCGTATCTCTTTATACGTCGCGTGTAATTCTTCAAGTATTAGGAGTTGATGATCTCGGTACTTATCAGGTCGTTGGTGGAATTGTTTCTATTTTTACCTTTATCGGAGGAGCTATGGCTGGTGCGACATCCCGTTTTCTTGCATACGAAATTCCTTTAGGAAATTTAGATCGTTTAAAGAAAACTTTCTCAGCTTCACTGAATGTTAATCTTATTTCTGCTGTTCTTTTTACTCTTGTAGCAGAAACTGCTGGTGTTTGGCTGGTTTTAAATGTTTTATCAATTCCACCCGGTCGAGAGAGTGCTGCAATGATTGTTTATCAATTTTCTATCCTTTCAACGGTCTTAACCTTTATACAGACTCCATATAATGCTACTCTTATCGCGCATGAGAGGATATCTATTTTTGCATATATAGGAATTCTTGATACCCTCTTAAAGTTATTAATTTGTTATCTTGTAGTAGTTTTGCCTATGGACAAGTTGGTAGCTTATGCCATACTGATTTCATTAACAGGAGTTACTATTCAGTTTATATATTGGGTATATTGTAAGCGTCATTTTGAAGAATGTGTTTTCTCTTGGAAGTTTGATAAAGAGGTGATGAAGCCTTTATTGACTTTCTCAGGATGGGATTTGTTTAATAACTTTTGTTTTGGAATAAAACAGCAGGGATTAAATATTTTGCTTAATACTTTTTTCTCCGTTGCTATAAATGCAGCTTGTGGTTTTTCAAATACTATCTATGCAACAGTACGTGGCTTTGCTAATAATTTTATGATTTCTGTTAGGCCAGTTATCACAAAATGCTATTCCATCAGGGATTATGGAAGAATGCAAGAACTGATTATCGACAGTTCTAATTTTTCTTTTTCTTTAATGCTTTTGCTGTCAATGCCTTTCTTTCTCGAAGGGGATTTTATAGTAACATTATGGCTTAAGAATCCGCCAGAATGGACTGTTATATTTTGTCAGTTACAATTGGCAACCTGTATCATTGCTGTTTTGTATTCACCAATTTATTATGGTATTGTTGCAACAGGAAAGAATAAGCTTTATGCTATACAGGATAGTATATTGATGTTATTATCACTCCCGTTAACATTTCTTTTTCTTAAAAAGGGCTTTAGTCCGTTGGTTCCTTTTATTGTCTTAGTTGTTATTGAATTAATTAAATCTAACCTCTATGTTTATATATTAAAGAAGAATATTTCAGAGTATAAAATATCAAACTTTTATAGAAAAAGTGTTTTGCCATGTTGTATAATGGCTTTATTATGTATATCATTTACATTATTTTGTTGTCTAATTTTTAAACAAAATGGATGGTTGAGATTTATAGTTGTAAGTTTATCATCAACTTTTTCAATAAGCATTTTGTCTTATTATTTCTTGTTGAATACGCATTATAAGAAGAAAATTCGCAACAAAATCCGTTCTGTCTTCTTTTCTAATTAGATGAATGCTGCTATTTTATTTAAAACTACTGTAAATAATAAAAATTATAGGTAAGAATGGATGAACTATTACTTTCAGTGATAGTACCAGTTTATAATGGTGGACACTATCTCTCAAAACTTATAGAAAGTATTATCAATAAGAATGAAGAACTTATTGATAAGATTGAAATTATACTTGTTAATGATGGGTCAACCGATGATAGCAGGGAATATTGTGAGAAATTTGCTGGGGAATTAAAGCAGGTTAAATGTTTCTCAAAAGAGAATGGAGGAATAGCTTCTGCAAGAAATTATGGTCTAAGATATGCTACAGGGCAATTTATAACATTTTGTGATCAAGATGATATAGTTCAGAAAGCATATATGCCATTTATAGAAGTAATGCAAAAAAATAATTGTGATACACTAATTAGTGATGTTACAGTCAACCAAGACGGACAATTAAAGAAACAAAATAGAATTATTTTAGATGAAGTCTGTGATTTAAATGCTATTAATAGCTTAGTTAGATTTTATATTGGAGGACGAAAGTTTCCTTTGAAGTATCCATTACAGCAAGAAGTTAATGTTCCTAATTCTATTTGGAATTGTATCTTTTCTTCTTGCGTTATTAAAGATAATAACATCTTATTTGAGGCATTTGTAGACTTCGATGATGATTGGAAGTTTTGTGTTGAAAATGTATTATATTCTAAAAAGGTTTATTTAACAAAAGAGTCCTTTTATATATGGACAGTTAATAGTTCCTCTGAATCACATACTCCCAAATATATACCAGAGTTATATGAAAGAAGGCAACGTTCTATAGAATGGCAAACACGGATTCTCAGGCAGATTGGGGTTTCTGAAGCAGATGTTAACCTCAACATAATTCTCCAAGCGAAACGTTCTATTATATGGGGATTTTATAATGCATCAAGGCTTTCTTTTTCTGAATGCAGGAGAGAAACGAATAGGGTCGTCAGATGTAGTAAGCTTAAAGGTATTTATGGTCAATGTGAGTCATTAGTGGATTTCTTATATGTTTTTTTATTGACAAATTATTTATTTACTGTAGCCTACTTAATTAATAAATATTTTCTTAAGAGAGTATATCATTAGGAAGTATGTGTTTGTTTTTGAATCTTAGATAAGATAATATTATACACTAAAAAGCACTTGTAGATGAATGTTGATTTTGTGATTTTCTGGGTTATGGTTCTGACATAGAATGGCAGAAGAAAAAGCCTTTTACAAAGGTACTTCTTTTCAGAATGCTGATGTAAGATATAGAGATTGGAATATCCTAAAATATTGGTTTAGAGCTGTAGAGGAATAAACTTATGATTTATATTATGTGTAGTTCACTATTTATGCAAAGTAGGTGGTTAAGATTTATAATTGTTTGTTTATTCTCAACTTTGCTTATAATTTTCCTCTTAAAATAAATGAAGATCCTACTATATAATTAAAATTTTATTTTATGATTAAAAGACTTTTTAAAAGCTTATGTTGGCGTTTATATTATCGTCCTTTTGGTACTTATAAGCTTAATCAATGGAAAAAACCCGAAATAGATGATATATACATATCATTGGAGAAATTAATACAGTCTAATAAATCTTTAGCTCGGTTTGGTAATGGAGAGTTTGATATTATATGGGGACTATCTGAAGGATTTCAAAAACCAAGTGAGAGTTTAGGTATTCGTTTAAAAGAAATACTACATTCTCATAGTGATAACTTATTAATTGGTATTACTGATTTTTATCATCACATACCTAACTTGCGCCCACATGAGCAAACTTTTGCCTATACTTGGACAAGAGAAAATGCCAATCGCATTATTAAACTTTTAGGACAGGGAGGAAACTATGTTAATACATATGTTTCACGTCCTTACTCTTCTTATACTGATGTTGATGTTGCTGCTTATATTGATAAGTTCAAAATGATTTGGAATGAAAAACCACTCTATGTAATTGAAGGTGAAAAATGTAGAGTAGGTGTGGGAAATAATTTATTTGATAACGCGTTATATGTAAAGCGTATTGAAGCACCAGCTGAGAATGCGTGGGATAAATATGATGATATTTTAGACGCAGCTAAGAAACTGATCCCTAAAGGCTCTATAATATTCATGGCATTGGGAGCTACAGCAACGGTTTTAGCTTATGATTTAGCAGCTTTAGGGTATAAAGCTATGGACTTAGGTCATCTTGATATCGAATACGAGTATTATCGTCACAAAGCTACTGGCAAAATGAAGATACCTGGAAAGTATGTTAACGAGGTGGAAGGTGGAAGTGAAGTTGATGATTTAATTTTGGATGACGACTTTAAGAAATCTATTCTTTGCGTAATTAAATAATAAAATGAGTCGAATAAATTATAGATAAAGACCCCTTTGTAACATGAAAAAAAATTCTGTAGTGGTCTATTTTAGAGTTATAGCAATGCTTATGATAGTTATATTTCATTGTTATTGTTATAATTTTGGCGTATGGCCATTTCTTATAGGCTCTCCTCCGCCTTATGATTATTCTTTTTCTCCTCTTGTACTCAGTACTTTAGGGTTATCTATTTTTGTGATTGTTTCAGGGTATCTATATGGCTTTGGTTTCTTTCACTTATTTAAATACAAAAATAATTCTGAATTTTTCAAGAAAAAAATTTCACGATTAATAATTCCATATATATTTTGGGCAATAATAACTTACGTTTCTTTTCCCACATCAGTTTATTGGAAACAATTGTTTGGAGGGATAGCCCATCTTTGGTTTCTATTAATGCTTTTTAATTGTTTTTTTATAGCAACAATGACAAGAAATCTTTGGAAAAATCTTGGGGGGGGGAGATTAATATGCCTGATTATTTTTTTATATCTTATGACTTTTTTACAAAAAAGTGTCCTTTTAAATCATTTATGGCCTTTGGCAATTAATAAAAGTATAGCTTGGTTTTATCTTTTCTTTTTGGGAATCTTTTTAGGGAAATATATGTTTTTTCAAAAGATATCTGAACATTTAAAACAAGACCCTCCGCGTTGGGTTTTATTTATGGATCGTAATTCTATGGGTGTATATATTCTTCATCATACACTTATTTGGCTTGCGATATATTACATCACACCTATTAGAGAATTTATGATTAATAATCCAGTATCTGGGCCTTGGTGGTTATTTTTATTCGTATTACCATTAAGTTTATTATGTTCAGAATATATTAATAAAAGTAAATATTCAAAATATATATTTGGTTAGATATAAATGAACATTGATTTTGTTATTTTCTGGGTTGATGGCTCTGATGTTGAATGGCAGAAGAAGAAAGCACTTTATAAAGGTACTCCTTTCCAGAATGCTGATGTAAGATATAGAGATTGGGATATTCTTAAATATTGGTTTAGGGCTGTAGAAGAATATGCTCCTTGGGTAAACCATGTATATTTCGTAGCGGATAACCAAAAGCCTGAATGGTTGAATTGGGATAACCCTAAACTTTCTTATGTAGATCATAAGGATTTTATTCCTAATGAATATCTCCCAACTTTTCAGGCAAACACCATAGAGAATAATCTTCATCGTATTCCGGGGTTAAGTGAACATTTTGTAGTATTCAACGATGATATGTTTATTAATGCCCCTATTACACCTGAATATTATTTTAAAAATGGATTACCCTGTGATGCCCCGTTAGAACATGTATTCACGCCCCGTTGTTATTTTCCTGAAATTGATGGATGGGGAATTAATATAATGGAATTTTGTGATACTCAGGTTGTGAATGCTCATTTTAATAGGCGAGAGGTAACTAAAGCCAATCCAAAAGGGTGGTATGGAAGCTATTTGGGATGGAAGTATCGCTTACAAGCCTATCTGATACGTCTTTTTAGGCGAACTGAATTTCAACATTTTTATACTCCTCACAATGAAAAAGCATTTTTAAAATCAGTATATGAAGAGGCGTGGAGTAAAGAAGGTGATATGTTGGCTAAAAGTTGTACAAAGTTTCGTGAAGAAGTTAGTTTAAATAATTATTTCTTCCGCTATTGGCAGCTTGCTTCAAATAAGTTTTACCCGGAGAATAGTATTATGCAGAAGCAGGTGGTGCAGTTAGAAACTTCTGCTTTATCTCTCTTAGAGAGTAAGTTGTTTGATACTAATATAAAATCACTTTGTGTAAATGATTCTTCTCTTTGCGATTATGAAGATTACATACGTACAAAACCATTAGTTATAAATCTTTTTGAGAAGAAATTTTCAAATAGATCTTCATTTGAGTTGTAATGTTTATTTTATGCTGTGATTCTGAACTATTGTTTTGTGTGTGCCATTAATTTTATAATAAATAAATCTTTGATAAATATATATTGACATTAAACATCTTCTCGCATAGTATGTTTAGTCTTTTTTCTATATTAGGTTGATTAATAGACTTTCGTATATACGCTTTCTGGATGTTGTAATAAATAAAGAAAATGAAATATTCAATTATTGTAAATACATGTGATTCGTATTCTGATTGCTGGGACCCTTTCTTTAAATTGTTTTCTGTATTTTGGAAAGACTGCAAAGGAGAAATCTTTTTGAACACAGAGTACAAAGATTATTCTTTTCCTGGTATTGATATTATCCCTACGAAGGTCTGTGAGAAGCGTAATTTTCCAAAGGATAAGAGAATGCCTTGGTCCTTATGTCTGAAAGATGCTATAATGCAGACGAATTCTGATATTGTCTTGTATATGCAAGAAGATTATTTTTTAAAGGCTCACGTTCAAAATCAATTAGTTGAAGATTTTGTACAATTTATGGAGGAGCATTCAGAGGTAAAGTGTCTTCATGTATTGAATTGGCAAGGGTATGGTACAGAAGAGTCACCCTATAAAGGATTCAAACAAATTCCTGTTGGACATCCTTATCGTATGAGTTGTCAGGCTGCTTTATGGAGAAAGGAAGAGCTTTTAGAGATACTTGCTGATAATGAAAGTGGGTGGGACACAGAAAAGTTCGCTTCTCGTCGTTCATCAAGATTAGGGCATATATACCTGGCAGTTGACCCAACTTGGATAATTGAAGATTGCTATGAGGTTATTCCTTATATCTACACAGGTATCGAAGGGGGAAAATGGGATCGTAGAAACATTTACAAGATGGATTGTTTGTTTAAAAAATATGGTATAAATGTAGATTTTCAACAAAGAGGAATATCTAAGCCAGTCCCTTTCTTAAAGCGTGTAAAGAATCGCTTGCGCATTTGGAAGCGTGAGTTTGATATGAGAAATGCATAAAAGTTTTTATTTATGGGAATTTATTTTTTAGTATTTGCTGTTTGTCTGTTGTATTATTTAGTAGCAGGAGGAAATAAAAGATGGGCAAAGGATGGTCGTCTTTTAGCTTTTTTCTTTCTTTATTTATCTCTATTTGTTGGGCTTGGTGATATGATTGGTGGCTATGACCGATATATTTATTGTGAGGCTTTTGACTATATTGCAGATATTACTTGGGGAGATAAAAATTATGCTAATGCCATTTATCTTGTAAATGGAAATGAATATGGATATTTTGTTTGGCAGATATTGATGAGTTTTATAACGACTAATCGATATGTTTTTATACTATTTACAACAGTCTTGATTTATGCCCTATTTTATAGATCATTTGTCAAATATATAGATAACTACCCCTTTGCTTGTATTGTTTTCTTAGGAATGATGTTTTTCTTTACTATGACATACTTACGACAAATGATAGCTATTGGTATTGTTTGGCAGGGAATTGAACATATTTGGAAACGTAATGTTATAAGGTTTTTTCTCTATGTTGCTCTTGCGTCAACATTCCATACAGCTGTTCTTATATTTGGAATAATCTATTTTATACCATTGAAGAAGTATTCAAAAAAAAGTATTATATGGGTGTTGATTGTTTGTCTACTAATAGGTCTTACTCCAATTCCTAATATGCTGCTTGCTGGTGCTGGAGATACAACTGGAAAAACGGCTGGCTATACAGATCAAGATCAAGGATTTAGAATAGAGTACGTGCTTGAGGTTATGTTCTTTATTTTTATAATCTTTAAAAATTATAAATATATTAGTGATGACAAAAGGACATTAACCTTCTTAAATATGTGCTATGTTTTATGTGCAATTCTCTTTGTTTTTATGCGATTTGGACAAGGAGGTCGTTTTGCATGGCCATTTTTTATAGGTGTTTTTTATATATTGTCAAATTTGATTTGCCCAAAGAGGGTATCTTATGTACATAGAGGTTCTGTTGTCTGTGTTTTCTTTGGCTTATTTGTACGTATTAATATCGCATGGGCCCCAATGCAAGCCCCTTATAAAACATTTTTGACTAACGGAGTTCCTGCAGGTAATGGTGTTCTATATAAAAAATTTGAATACGATGATAATTATACTATCAATAAGTTATATAGACCTGCATTCATGATTCTAAAATAGATTTTCTATGCGTAAGAAGATTTTGTTCATAATTGGAATATTAGATACAGGTGGTGTTTCAAAGAGTATGTTGAGTCTCTTGAATGTAATAGATAAGGATAAGTATGAGGTTTCTCTCCTTATGATGAATGCTTCTGGGGCTTTTAGTAATCAGATTCCTACAGGAGTAAGGGTGCTCTCTGATAGCAGACTTACAGCATTAACATCTGGCTTTAGTGGAATTAAAGATTTAATTAGTTTTCGAAAGGGAATTGGTTTTCATCCCATTTTAGGGTTATTTTCTTTAATTCGTTTTCTAATTTCTTTTTTCGATAAATCCTTGTCAGGCGTTTTTCTTGCACGAATATTTCCTAAGATAACAGATGAATGTTTTGACCTGATAGTTGAATACAATGGTCAACAAGATTTGTACTATATGGTCAACAAATTACAAGGGAAACGGAAAATTACTTTCTTTCATAGTGATTACCGTAAATGGAGATATTATGAGAAGGCGGACAGGAAGTATTTTGGAAAGGTTGATGGGATATATACCATATCAGAAGAATGTGTGTCTGCATTGAAAGAGGTTTTTCCTGAGTATACAGATAAGTTTCATCTCATGGAAAATATATCAAGTCCTTCCCTGATTAATAAATTAGCAGATGAACTTATAGAACCTGCTTTAACAAAGCAGCAGCATGATTTTATAATAGCTTCTTTGGGATACGTAAGTATTGGGAAAGGAAGTGAACTCGCAGTACAGGTGGCAAAGAAACTAAAAGAAGTAGGAATCAGTTTTGAATGGTGGTTTATAGGTGGTGTTACAAATGACTGGGATTATCAAGGATTCGTTAAGAAAAATGGATTGGAAGATAATGTGAAATTCTTAGGAGTGAAAGCCAACCCTTATCCATATTTAAAACGTGCAGACCTTTATGTTCATTTATCAAAGTTTGAGGGTAAGTCTATTGCACTCGATGAAGTTAAAGTCCTCTGTAAGCCTGTTGTGGTTACGAACTTTTCTACCGTCCATGATCAATTTGAAGATAGGCTTAACGCAAGTATATGTGAAATGACTGTTGAGGATGCAACAAACAAGATTACTGAGTTGATACATAATACGAGCTTGCGACAATCGTATATAGATTATCTCAAACAACATATAGTTGATAATAGTAATGAGATAGAAAAAATATACTCCTTACTATCATAAATAACACGTATATGCCATTTATATCTATCCTAACTCCAACATATAATAGAGGAAAACTACTTTTACCTCTTTATGATAGCTTGAAAAATCTCACGTTTAAAGATTTCGAATGGTTGATAGTTGATGATGGTTCTGAAGATGATACGGAGCAATATGCGTTATCCTGGATAGCACATAATATTCAGAATGCAGAATTTCCTATTCGTTATATAAAAAAAAGTAATGGAGGAAAGCATACTGCAATTAATCGAGGTGTACGAGAAGCAAATGGGGAGTTAATTTTAATTCTCGATAGTGATGATACATTACCAGAAGACTCCTTAGCAACAATTGCACATTATTATGAGCAGTGTAAAGGTTATAAGGACTGTGCTGGCGTTTGTGGCTTAATGGCACACCATGATGGGCAATTAATAGGAACTGGTTTTCCCAAAGACCCTATGTATGAAAGTGCATTGCAGTTTCGTTATGCAAAGAAAGGAAATGTTACTGGTGATTTATTAGAGGTTTATAAAACCTCTGTCATGAGAGAGTTTCCTTTTCCTGAGATAGAGAATGAGAAGTTCTGTCCAGAATCTTTAGTTTGGAATAGAATCGCTAATAAGTATAAGTTGTTCTGTTTTAATAAGGTTATCTATTACAGAGATTATTTGGAAGGTGGCCTTACAAGTAAAATTGTAAGAATAAGGATGAATAGCCCTATCGCATCTACAATGACGTATGCAGAGATGTTGGCTTATGATATTTCTTTGAAATGGAAGATTCGATCAGCTATTAACTATTGGCGATTTAAATATTGTATCAAGAATAAATCCTTAAAAGCCCCAACGGTGAAATGGTATTGGAGACTGTTCCAGTTAGTGGGTTTATTAATCCACTTGAAAGATAATAGATAGTTAGGTATGAAGCAGATTATCATCGATCCACGTTTGAAGTATAATTACGCTTCTTGGTATTTGTTAGGAGTAAAAAGGCTTTTAAAAGGCTGGAAGATCATATATGATGTAAGACCCTTTAAAGGTCTCAAATATGAGAATACTGCTGATTATAATAGTGGATTTGCCTTTATAGTCAGAGACAGAGACAGACAAAAGAAGATCTTTGTTGATACCGAAGATGTAGCCAAGATTTTTGAAGACAGATATGAGTGGTGTGATGTCTATGGAATGGTAAACCCAACAACGGTACAGGTTACACAATATGATAAGTTGATAGCGATTGGACCAGAGTTTGGCGTAACGCTCGGTAGCCGTTGCTCAACTATTATTCGTTGTTTAAGACTATTCTTCAAAGGGCATAAGTATTCTGGTATTTCTTTCAAAGGTTATCTTCGTGATTATCTTTATACGAATATTCGCCGTCGCCCTATAGAGGCTTATGAATGTGAAACAGAGGTCCGTCACAATTATATTTTTCATGCCTCTACATTATGGTATAATAAGTTTGCTGCAACAGATACCAATATGTATCGTGGCGAATTCTTGAAAGCATGTAAGAAAGCTGGAATTAATATAGAGGGCGGATTATTTTATGTAAATAGTGACTCTGTACTACAGGAAATGCCTGATTATCCTAAATATAAGGAGGAATATAAAGACTTTATTTATGAGAGTCGACTCTCTATGGATGATTATATTAGAAAGACAAAAGAGAGCGTTGTCGTTTTCAATACACCAAGTGTATGTGAATGTCATGGATGGAAACTTGCAGAATATCTTTGTATGGGAAAGGCAATTATATCTACACCTTTAACACGAGAGATGCCTGCTGCTCTGGAACATGGGAAGCATGTACATTTTGTAAATTCAGTAGATGAGATATATGATGCTGTGGTAAAGATTAATTCTGATGAACATTATCGCAAGCAGTTACAAGAAGGAGCAAGAGAGTATTATGAGAAGTGGATTGCTCCAGAGATTGTTATTCAACGGTTATTAGAAAAGGTTGGTGAATAGCCTTGAATCTGAAATGTAACTCTGTTTTGCTGTCATTCTTGTCATTTGAATAGAGAGTATAATCTGTTAGATATCATTTATTTATGATGAAATGTTAAAAGTGACAGCAAATGATTTTTAAATTTCTTGTCGAATTCTTATTTAGAATACGAGCAAAACAGATTTGCGCATTGATAAATTAAAGAAAACAGGATAATGAGAATCTTACAAGTCATAACATCTTTGGATATGGGTGGGGCTGAAACGTTGGTGGTTAATTTGATACCAAGGTTACAGGCTTTGGGAAATACGGTGGATTTATGTATCTTTAATGGTAAAGAGACACCATTGACCCATAGATTGAAGAAAGAGAGTCCACAGACAAAGATATATGCGTTAGGACATGGGGTTTATAATCCACTCTATATATTAAAACTGGTAAAGATTATGAAGAATTATGATATTATTCATACGCATAATTCTTCACCGCAATTATTTGTAGCAATCGCCAACTTATTTTGTTCTCAAAAGCTGGTCTCTACGGAGCATACAACTTCTAATCGTAAACGTGATTGGAAATGGTATGCACCAATTGAAAGCTGGATGTATGGACAGTATAATCATGTTATCTGTATAAGTCAGATTGCTGAGGACAAGTTGCGAGAGTATATGGGAGGAGTTTGGTTAGATAAGACCAATCCTCAATATAAGCAAATCTCAACAATTAATAATGGAGTAGATGTTAAGGCTATCAGTAATGCTACTCCTGATAATGATTTGTTGTCGTTGAAGGGAGAAAGGAAGGCAGCTTTGATGGTTGCTGGATTTAGAGATGCAAAAGATCAGGATACGGTTGTTAAAGCTTTAGGATTACTCAATAACAGTGACTTTGAGGTTTGGTTTGCTGGTGTTGGTATACGTCAAGGAATTGTTAAGCAGTTAGCAGATTCACTTGGTGTAAGTGAGCGAGTTAGATTCTTAGGCTTACGTACTGATATTCCAAATGTCCTGAGAGCAGCAGATGTTATCGTGATGTCTTCTCATTGGGAAGGGTTGAGCCTTAGCAATGTAGAGGGTATGAGTGCACATAAGCCTTTTATAGCCTCTGATGTAAATGGCTTGAAAGAAGTTACTAAGGGATATGGTATTCTTTTCCCACATGAGGACGCAAAGGCTTTGGCTGAAGAAATCAACCGATTAGCAAGTGATGAAGATTATTATAACGAGATTGCAGAACGCTGTTATAATAGAGCCTTGGAGTTTGATATTTCAAAAACGGTCAATGGATATAATAATGTTTATAAAGGTGTAATTTCTAATGGGTAAAGATAGAATAGCATATTTAGATCTTGTAAAGTTTGTTGCGATACTTTTAGTTTGTATTGGTCATTGCTATGTAATGAGCCCAAACTTAGAAAGCAGTATTCGACCTATTATTTATTCTTTTCACATGCCGCTGTTTATGTTGCTGTGTGGTTATTTTTCTCCCCATAGTTTAGAGTTTTCTATAAGAACTCTTGTTGTAAAGAAGGGGAAACAATTGTTGATTCCAGTAGTGTCCTGCACAATACTAACAATTGTTCTGGTTGGAGGAGAATTGCGTGAAGAGCTTATAGGATGTGTTTGGTTTTTTAAAACTCTTTTTGTTTGCTATTTAATTGCTAAAGTTACGAAGTGTGTTAAAATACCAATAGAGATTACATTTCTACTATCGTGGGTGGTACTTTTATTTATTCCATTTGGTGGGACTTTAATGATTAATTTCCTGTATTTCTATTTTTGTATGGGATATTTAATTCATAAGTATCAAAATGCTTTTCAAGCCTATAAGTTTTTTCTCTTTTGTATTTCGCTGTTTTTCTTTAGTCTATCTATTTGTATGAATTGGACAGTTCCATGTGATAAAGTCGATATTAATTTACTTATTAACAGTCCAATGAAGTTTTTTATTCAAATTTTTGTAGGACTTTCTGGTGCAATTGTTGTAATTGGAATCTGCGAATTGATTTATAAGTTTTTTGGAAAGAAAAGGATTGTAGAGAACATTCTATCAAAACTAAGTATCATTGGAAGGTATACCTTAGGTATATATGTCGTTCAGACTTTTATTATAGAGCGTTCTGTTACAAAGTATATAAAGTTAAATGAAGTTATTATTTCTTCAACTTTTACAGACTTTATTTTCATACCATTGATAGGTTTTGTTTTATGTCTTATATGTTATTATATAGTTTGTTTGACACAACCGATTAAAATAATAAATATTCTTTTCTACGGAAATCAGCAATAATGATATTTAAATCTAAAAGACTTTAGAAATATGCACAATAAGTAGATATGATAGGAAGAAATAATTTAGTTAAGCTTATAGATTGTTGTTATCGTGAACCTCTGATGAAGTTTAGGATAATGAAAGAGAAAGGATTCTCTTTGTATACAACGGGTAATAGTTATCCGTTTGTATTCTGCAAGAATTGGAAATGTGAATTTTGAACGTGTCGAGTTCTAAATCATGAAGAAGAAATTAATTCGTGTTACAACTGCAGACATATCTTTAAATAGTCTGCTAAAAGGGCAGTTGAAATTTTTGAACCAATACTTTGAGGTTATTGGTGTTGCAAAAGATACAGGTGTTCTGAAGGAAGTTAGTGAACGAGAGGGAATTCGTGTTGTGGATGCTCCGTTAGAACGTCCTATAAGTTTAGTGAAAGATATAAAGGGCTTGTGGTTCTTGTATCGTCTGTTCCGTAAGGAGAAGCCATGGTGTGTACATGCTAATACTCCTAAGGGAAGTCTTTTGGCAATGATAGCAGCATTCTTTGCATGCGTTCCGCATAGAGTTTATACCGTCACTGGCTTACGTTATCAGGGAGCTCATGGCTTTTTAAGGAAGATTCTTAAGACGATGGAGCGCTTGTCATGTCTTTTTGCTACAAGTGTTATTCCGGAAGGACAAGGGGTATTGCATGCTTTGCAAGAGGATTGCATTACTAAGAAGCCGTTGCGTGTGATTTGGAATGGAAATATTAATGGTATCGATACTGAGTTCTTTAAGCCTACAGAGAATACTGTAGAGAAGTCTGATGCTTTTACCTTTGTCTTTATTGGAAGAATGGTTAAAGATAAAGGTATACATGAGCTTACGGAGTGTATGCGACAACTGAATTGTCGGTTAATATTGGTTGGTACTTTTGAAGAGGAGGACGCCGTTTCTGAATCAGATAAGGAGTTTTTGACAACTTCTGACAAGGTGAAGTTTGTCGGATGGCAAAGTGATATTCGTCCTTTCTTGGCTCAAGCTGATGCACTTGTCTTCCCAAGTTATCGTGAAGGATTCCCCAATGTTCCCATGCAAGCTGGTGCCATGGGATTGCCTTGTATTGTTACAAATATCAATGGCTGTAATGAAATTATTAAAGATGGTCTGAATGGTAAAATTATAGCTGCCCCTCTTAAAGAAGGGACTGAGGTTATGCAACAGGCTTTGCTCAATACTATGAAATGGTTTATTGAGCATCCTGAAGAAGCTAGACGTATGGGACGTAATGCACGTCCAATGATACGTGAAAGGTATGAACAGAAGGATATTTGGAAGGCTTTAAAAGAGTTTTACGATGCTTTATAAAATAGCACATATCTTACGTGACAAGTTACCTTGGATTTGGGATCTCATAGGTATTATCAATTCCTTCCTTTTTGGATTAAGGTCTGGAAGTAAAATGAAGAATGTCCAGAATATTCTTTCTCATTTTACTAAAACTACAGATGAGGCTGGTAATGCGCTTTCCTATAGGGTAGAGAGCCTTAGTAAGGATAATCTTCCTATGTTGGCAAAGATGTTTGCAGAACAGCCTGCATCAGCTTTTAACTTCTTTAAGCCTCATGGCTTCGATGAACTATCATTGAACAAGTTAGCAAAAGATAAAAGTTTTCTTGCTTATATCGTTGTTGCAGAAGGAACTGCTCAACAAAAAGTATGTGTTGGATATTTCTTCCAACGTAGCTTCTTTTGGGGTAAATCCTTTCGTGGATATATGACGGATTATCGTTGGCAACGTCGTGGAATCAATAAAATGATGAATCTATGTGCTACAGAGATCTCTTCTTTGTTAGGTCTTCGGGTGTTTGGTACAATTGCACCAGAGAATATTGCATCTATGAAATCAGCACAGACGGCTAATGATATTCAGATTATTGAAACATTACCTAATGGCGATTACTATGTAGAGTATAAACCAAAAACAAACTGCTAATTTCTCTAATTCCTCGAATGTTCTTTATGGACTGCTAATTTCTCTAATTCCTCGAATGTTCTTTATGGACTGCTAATTTCTCTAATTCCTCGAATGTTCTTTATGGACTGCTAATTTCTCTAAT
>FLSE01003083.1_pt1 | contig 68271 bp, 97 predicted proteins | sample 1550461 | NCBI WGS metagenome assembly FLSE01 (sample SAMEA4031758, study PRJEB14383) | metagenome | biome: human; feature: oral; material: saliva | place: Philippines | collected 2014 | reverse complement strand
TAATAGAAAGGCGTATAACTATGAACAATACAACAGACAAAGTGTACACAACAGCACTAGCCAAACCACTGAAGTTTAGTCCGTCAGTATTTATTAATATTATCAGTGCTCAGCGTGAAATTTACTTAGATAAACGTGACCATTATGCTGATATTCATGATGATATTAATATGAGATATTACGAACATAAAGCCGATGCTTGTCGTGAATTATTGCGTATTATTACTGAGAATTTTTAGAAAGGATGATTTTATTAAACAGGTAAGATTAATTATTCTCACAACAATATTGGCATTATTGCCGATGATTACATTTGCATATCCAGTGAATGTAGAATTAACAGCCTATACTCATACAGGTGGTATTATGGCTAATGGGGAATATCCTCATGTAGGAGCGGTAGCATCTAATGACTATCCATTAGGTACTGTAATTTATATATATGGTCGTCCATATATTGTAAAAGACAGAATGGCTGATGGTGTGTATGGTGTTATTGATATTTTTATGGATAGTTATGATGAAGCTATTCAATTTGGTAGACAGTATACAACAGTATATGTAAGTTAAGGAGAAGCAATATGAATAAAGTAATTCTTGAAGGTGTTATGGCTCGTACCCCTATTGTGAAAGAAGTAGGTTCTGGTAAAGTATGTAACTTTACCGTAAAATGTACAGATGAAGTAGAAGTTAATGGGGAAACAAAACAATTTACTTCTTACGTTAATTGTGTAGCATGGAATGGTTTTGCTGACCAATATGAAACTGCTGTAGAAGGTGAACCTGTCAATGCAGAAGGTCGCTTGCAAACTCGTTCTTATGAAAAAGACGGTCAAAAACATTATGTTACAGAAGTAAACATTAATAAATAGGAGGTTATATGAGACTATTTGCAAGAGTGTCTTATATTCCTAATGCTATTTTACCAACGAGAAAAACAAAACAGTCCGCTGGTTATGATTTTGCGGTAGTTGAGGGCGGTACAATCCCCCCTCACTCTACTAAAATTTTTAATACAGGCATTAAGGTTTATATGGAAGATGATGAAGTGTTATTAATTTTTGTACGTTCATCTACAGGTATTAAACGTGGTATTACACTTGCCAATGGTACTGCTGTAATTGATGCAGATTATGTTGACAACGAAGATAATGAAGGTCATATTATGTTGGCATTACATAATAATACTGACGAAGTTGTCACTATTAATGATGGTGATAATGTGGCTCAAGGTGTGTTTGTAAACTATTTATGTACTGGTGAAACAGTATTAAAAGAACGTAAAGGTGGTATTGGTTCTACAAATGGCTAAAGATTATGACCAATGGTATATTGACATTGTAAATACAGCCGAAACACCTGAGCGAGGAATAATTACTGTCCGTAAATTAATGAAGAAGCGTGAAGAATGGGAAGATGCTACTACATACGCTAAAGATAAAAAATGGTTCTATAAGACAGGTCAACATAATAAAAATCAAGATAAAATAGAAATGGCTAGCCCTAGTGAATATTTTGATAAACTTTCACGTACTGCTTCCGTTAATAAGATTATGCAAGCGGTTAATTCATATGCTATGATGATAGATAGAAAAGCATGGAAAGCTTTTTGTAAAAAGGTCTTAGCTGGTGAATACTACGTAAAACAAGGTGCGTATTCTGAAAAGAAAACCAAGGCTATTAAAAATAGTGTATCTCGTTTATTATCTGAATTACGCAAATTTATAGTGCTTTACGTAGAACATGACCCAATGATTGATGATGATGTTAAGGAGTATATTAAGCGTGTTAGCAAGAAAAATAAAAAGCTTAAATGATAGTTATGAAAAGCACATTATGCAAGTTCGTGTAGATGCTGACAAGGGTGCGTTAGCGGTATTATCTGACGTGCATGAAGGATTGAATAATCGCAAACAATTGCAAGAAGCTGTTCATATGTTAGTTGGCTTAGGCCCTAATTGTAAAGTAGTTTTAGGTGGCGATAGTACTAATACAACTACTAAAAATTCTAAAGGTAATGTTTTAGAAGAATGGTGTAGCGGTGATAAACAAGTATATAATCTTGTTGATGATATTAAGCCACTATATGAAACAGGTCAGTTAATTGGTATTGTAGCTGGTAATCATGGTGCACGTGCGTATAATGAAGCCTTTATTAATGTAGAAATGATGATTGCAAGTTTATTGGGCGACCGAAACTTGTATAAAGGTGAATTTGGTATTGTATACTTTAATGTAAACAAAAACTGTTACGTTCATCACATCTTACATAAACATAAAAAAGCTAAAAATCATTATGATTATTTTAATGCTGATGTAACATGGTATGAACATTTTCATGAACCATATGCAGTCCCTAAATTGGTGATAGAACATAACAAATATGTTAAAAAACCAGTGGCTAAAGAGATTTGGGAATTACATCAAGGTTCATTTCAAGTATATCCTGATTACTGTAAAGCAAGTGGTATTCGTCCTACTGTTGGTGGCTTTTATATTGCTGAAATGAATGGCATTGAGCATCAACGTCAAGTAATCCCTTATTTAGACCATCAATTACAATCTTTAATTGAAAGGGGTTATTCTCTATGAGTTTATTAAATACAGCCTACATCAACGTAGGCTTTAAAACTTACGTTCCCCTCGATACGATTGATTATATCCTAGACGTATCTGAGCAACGATACAAACGATTAAACATCGCAATGAAAAAAGATGGAATGATTAAATTAGATGCAACAAGACGTAGAAAGTGCCGTAGCTTAATTATTACAAAGGATAAAATGGGTATTCAATCAGCATTTCCACCTGAATATTTGTTAGGTTTCAATATTGATGATGAAATACCAGATAAGTTGCGTGAACAGGACAAGGTTGAAAAAGCAAAAGGTCGTGTTCGTTGGTATAAGTGGAGGTTAGAACATGGACTTGCAACAGAGGAAGAATATCGAAAAGCGTGTGAAAAAGCCAAGACCCTCGGAATACAAGAAGAAACCGAAGCCTAGTGCTCAACAAGAAATATACGCTCGTGTAAAAGCTGAGACTGGTAATACAGCATTGGCTAAAGCAGAGGCAGGATATTCACCGAATTATCCTACTAAATTACTAGAACATACTGAGACAATGGAAATTGCTTTAGAAAAACAAAAACAAATAGTCCAAGATAAATTTATGAAACGTGCGGAAGAAATGGCAGACCAAATGTATCACTTAGCACTTAATGCTCGTTCAGACCAAGTTAAATTTCAAGCTACTAAAGACTTATTAGATAGAGCTGGTTTTGCTCCTGAACAAAAAACAGTAAATGAAACACGATTTACTACTATTGAGTCTCGTGTTACACAAGATATGCTCGCACGATTTAATCGCATCAAAGAAATTGAAGATTAAAAATGGACATAAAAAAAGCCCCAATTAAGGGGCTATTTTTTTAATTATTTTTAGGTAGCTTAGAAAGTACAGACAGAACATCATCACGCAGCATTTGACGCATTTTCTCTAATGCTAAATCCTCTAAGGAAATTTTTGTAGAGTCTCTCACAATAATGAATAATTCATCAGCATCTAGGTTTTTATCAGCACATTTTTGAATAATTACTTTTTGGATTTCAATTAGTACCAATGTTAATGCATATATATCAATACCGCCTAATATTTCACTCTTGATACCTTCGGAACTGATACTAAATGTTGCTGAACCTGCGAGATTATTAATATCAATCTCTTTTAATTTTTCTCGTAATTTGTTGCCCATAATATTACCTCCATAAAATATATATAATTAACCACAAAATTATGGTTTAATTATCGGGTCTTTACCATATGTATTATTCCAATCAGATATTTTTCGATTGATTTCTATAAATCTATCATGATACCACTCATCTCGGTCAAATTTGATATTCATAAGTGTATCAGCATGGTAAATATCGCTTGCTAAATCAGCTTCAATTTCACAAGCAGTATATTCTTCAATATTATCATACATACTTGCTAAGGCATCCCTACAATCTTTTACTAAAGTATAAGGCACGCTTATATCAAATTTACTTTCAATTTCTGATAGTATATATTCTACACCATAATACAATTGTTTATTGGTAAATTCGACACCATTAATATACCCTTGAAATTGATGTACTATTTTACATTCCATTTTGACTCCTTTTACATTTATTACTACAGAAACGCCCATATTTGCGTTCTTCAACTGGTGGTAAACGAGTACCACATACACAACAATGTGTAGCACTCATACTACGTTTACCGTTAAGTTTTTTATGTTCATGTTCTTCATCATATTTAGCCCATTTAATATCAAATTTTTGCCTCCATGTTAACTCATCTTTAGGAGGGACAAATGCTTTGCGTGTATCTGGGTTTGAGCAACATTCACATACAGTTTCATTATGTTTCACTTGAAATAAAGTATTACAACAATGACATTTTCGTTGCATATACACCTCCTTTCTTTAAATATGTATTACTTTATAAAATTGATATGATGTACGATATTGACATTCATAAAAGTACTCTAAACTAATACGCCCTGAGCTTAGACGAGCTTGCCTTGGACTATTGGCTGGTGGCGTAAATATATACCACTGTATAAAATAATCTCTTTTATCAATCATATAATATCACCATTATGTTTGTTTGACTCTAAAAAAATAATAGCATGGATTGTATAAAAACGTAAAATATCTATCTAGGTTTGTAGTAGCTATTTTTAAACGACAATCTTTAATATTTGCACACGATGGCTGATAAATATATCGTGATATTACATAATGTGATTTATCAATCATTCATGCCTCCTTATTCTATATGTAGCAATAGATACGCAAGACCTACCGTACATATTCACATATAAATAGCTTAGAAACGATAATCCACGCTGTTTTATAGATGCTGGTTTTATTCTACCATCTAAGAATTTACATCGTGGACAAGTGGTTGTATATCGCACTATTGCTTGGTCTTTATTTACCAATGTATCACCGCCGTTCTGTAAATATTATCACTAGCATATTTTGCTATAAATAATTCTGTGAGAGTGTATGTATAGTCCCAACCATTATAGTAAACTGATAATCTATCTTTGTATTTAGGTCCAGCTATTTTGATTTTATGATGTGTTCTTAATAGTAACATTTAAACATATCTCCCCTAGCTTTCTGCCTATCTGGTTTTTGATAATTATTGATTATAAGTGTCTTTAAACTTCTTCCTGTTCTATAACTACGAGTAATATCTTCTCTGATAGGGAATAGTTTATTATGGTAATAGTGATAAGCAATATAGCTTAAATACATACGTGCTTTGTAATTTATCATAAAACCTCCACTTTAAATACATGATACATCGCTGAATATTGTATTAGTATCGCACTTTTTGTTTTATACACGTCAGTATGAATTTTATTTGGAGAATATTCTGACGCTAAATAGCTGATTGCATATAAGAAAAATGGCTGTGTTACTACCACCTTTTTATCAATTTTTATCATAACAACTCCTTTACCGTCTTTTTACTATCTTATGTGGACGTACAAAAGTGCAAAATCTTTTTTGACCATATATCATATCTATTATCTCGTACAAATAGCAATCTTTTTGAAAATATGCAGACATTTCTAAAGACCGAGCGAAAAATGAGAAATATGGCCTGTTTTCTGATGCTATAATTCTTATATTATCATATGGTGTTATCATATTCCATCCTCTTCTACTTTAGTAATTGCATAAGCGTGTAATGGATAATTAAAAGAATATAACGCTTTAAATAAACCTAAACCGCTTGATGCTGTACCTGTATGAATTTTAAAATAATGTAACTCATCACAATAATTACAATAATCATTACTAGCAGTGATATGGTAATTTATTAATATTGGTTGTATCATTTTTATTTTACCTCTATCTTATATATCATGTCTGCACCTAAATTATACATTCGTGAGAATGATACTCGATATAAAGAACTTTTGATTAATGATAAATCATTTTTAGGTACATATGGTAATTCAGATACATAAGAAGGATAGTATAATTTGCCTAACATTATATATTGATATTTAGTTATCATTTTTATCTTTCCTTAATCTGATATATTGTATCATTATATATATCATATATTGCCTCAAATAATTTACTATCCATTCTATTTTGATATGGTAATACACCCACACTTGGTTTGTACTCAATATATGACATATTAGCCGAAAAATATAATACATCTATAAGTATATTTGTATTGCTTTTTATCATATGTTCCTCTTATATAGTTTAAACTTAAATAAATTAGTACGATATGGTGCATATAAAGCCTGCCATTCTGCTATCATATTTACATCATTAGATAATCTTTTGTTATAATGTGCTTTTGTATCAATATAATCTAGGTACATATGCCAGTTTGATTGATACCTAATAAATGTTTTTTCTTCTACCATTTTACCACCTCCACGCCATAAATTTGATATTCTAAATCATATTGATATGATATAAATACAGCATCATAAAATAAACATTGTGTAGCTTCATGTTTTAATTTCTGGTATATCTTGTTTGCATATGGATTAAATAACATAAATTTTGCTGATATTTTTATTGGTATAATCATAATCTATCTCCTTTCTATTTTATATATTCGTGATATTGTAGGTTTATAAAAATGTGCATATATTAATTTTAAATTACGTGCGCTAATAATATCAGTATAGATTGAAAATTCATGTAATTCATATGAACGATAGCGATATTTGGTTTGTATAATACCGTGTAACGTGAACTCATGGTTATTATATATCATAATATTTATAACCTCTCTACGGAATATATTGTACTTAATAAGGCTGTATAATTTTCATAATATAACTGTTGAATTGCGTCATCACCAATCTCCCATCCACTCATTGAAAATGGATATATACCATTAATGGATGTTTTATATGGGTAATCGTCAGAACAACGACACAATATATCTATATTATTTTTAATCATATCTATTATCCTCTATTCTATTTATTTTAAATGGTGTTCTAAATAATGGATGGTAATGTTGAGAATAATATTGTTGCATATCAACACTATCAAATGTGTGAGACACCAGATTTGTATAATAATCATAGTTTAAAATATGCTTATGCGGATTATATTTAGCATAATACATTTTAAAACATTCATATCTGATATTAATCATGTTTTACCTCATATCTAAATGCTTTACGATATGTTGCTCTATAGTAACACCGAAAATCACTTAATATTTCATCTCTCAGCTGTTTTGAGATATGTTGTACATTCATATTGCAATAAGTGCATCTAAGAAATTGACTACCTTGCAGACACACGATTAAATATTTTATTTGTTTCATTTTACTACCTCATATTTATATGCTTTAACACATGTAGCCCTGTAATCATATTGGAATTCTCTTAGTATTTTATGGTTCGTGCATGGTTGGGGTCTTTCAAATACACGATGTTCATTACAATAAGGAATATATACCTCATGTGTCGAACAATATACTTTAAAATTTTTTGGTATCATAAGTTCACCTCATCACTCTTTTTTATAGGGGGCCGAAGCCCCCACTGGATTATTGGGAAACTTCAGTAGTATTAGTAGCTTCATTATTAGCTACATTGCCTTCAGGTTGAGCTTCTGGTGTATTAGCAGAATGTTCGTCTGTTGTTTCTTGCACCATAACTACTGGAGTTGGATGAGTCATTTTGTAATGTTCATAGAACTCAGTACCCATTTCTTTATCAATGCGTTTGAGTTCTTGAATTAACAAGTAAGATGTTTCAGCACCACGTTCAACGTATTTCTTAGTACGAGCAGTGATTGCCATAGAAACAATTTGTTGTAAATCACGAACTTTAACACGACCAGATTTAGATACAAATACAAACTTTTTAGAAGTTTCTTCATTTAAAGTAATTGCAGGAACTTTAATTGCATCTACTGCTTCTGTACCAGTATTAGTGGATGCAAATTCAGAAATTGCACGAGCCACACCAGCTGGGTTTGCATTAAATACACGAGTATGTTTTAAAGAATTGGACACAAAACGAAGTTGTTCTTTATCAGAAAGTGCAGAAATGTAATTTACAATAGTTAAGTTCATTTGAGCTACAGTTGTTGCCATAGTTTTATACCTCTTTCATAGTATGATTAATAATTATTTTCTTGATATGTTGAGTTCGTAATCTGTATTCATCAATGCTATCTTGAGCATATAGATATACAATATTACAAGGATTAAGTTGACCAATACGATGTATACGGTCTTCGGCTTGCCTCATCATGGACGGAGACCACGGATATTCGATAAAAATAGCCGTATGTGCATTGGTCAGAGTCAAACCGACTGCACTAGCTTGCAAGGAGCAAACTATTAAGTTGTAATTAGCACTTAAATTATTAGAGTTCTGAAAGTTGTCAATATTCTGTTGTCGTTGTTTAGTAGTTTGACCACCGATGATACATTTTGCTTCTGGGAATTCCTGAAGTAATTTATGTATTATATTTCGATGGTGTACAAATACCACAAGGGACTCACCTCTTTCTATAATATGCCTAATATATGATATACAATAAGGAAGTTTATGGTTCAATACTTCTTTATCGTATTTTTCAACTTCCTGAAAAGATACAGGTTCAGGTTGATACAATGTACAACACTTCACTTTATGTATAATTTTAGGAGGTAATTGAATTTGTACATCTTTTTTGATACGCCGTATCCATACTTTTTTCATTGCTTCATTGAGCTTTGATAAATTGGAATGACCTTCATATGATGTACCCCAAGGTGATTGATAAGCACCGCAAAAGGTATGAAGAAACCTATCTTTACCACCAAATTTATATGTCAACCCTGCCACCTCTAATTGACATAGCAACTCTTTTGGTCTATTTAGTACAGGAGTACCAGTAATCATAATTCTATATTGTACATTCTGAACCAATTCCATTGCTACTTTGTAACGCTTGGATGTGGGAGTTTTCAATAAATGACATTCATCAAATATTATCTGTTGAAGATTTAAACGCTTTAAATACAGGGAGAAATATTCTAAACGTTCATAGTTTGTAATAATAATTGGGGAGCTCATACAATCAATTTCAACATCTATATTCGACCATTTTTTTAACTCTCTTTTCCAGTGTTCTTTTAAAGGAGCAGGGCAAACAACTAATGTAGGGAATTTATTACGTTTTTTAATTACTGTACAGACTTGGGCTGTTTTGCCTAATCCCATATCATCACAGAGGAAAATGGATGATTGATTAAGCATCTTATTTACCCCCTGTACTTGATATGGTAATAATTTCATTAGGCCTCGACTCTTACTGTGCCATTTTCATCATCATAAACACCAGATACGGTACCAATAGTAGAGAAGAAAATGTCGTTTACAGAACCACTAGTAACATCAAAATTAGTAACAAATAATACACAAGATTTATCTTTGGTATTTTCAACAGTATCCCAAACAGTTCCACCCTCATCTTCAATGTGCTGCATGATTTGATTTAGCTTTTCTTGATTTAGAGGAGTCTTTCCTCCGTTTGCCACGCACTTTACCATTGCGTATGTTGTTTTTACCTTTTCTTCTTGCTTTGGGGTTTTATAACCAGATACAAAATTAACATATCTAAGATTATATTTAGAAAATGTATGATAGTTTAACCAGCCATCAACAGTAACAAAATATTTACCACCAACGACCTTTTCACTAACAATATTAAAACCTGCTCGCCATACAGCTTCGTAAAAATCATCATACCAATGTTTAGTTTTAGTTACAGGAGATACTTCGTATTCATAATAAGATGTGTATGCACTGTAACCACTACCGCCACATCCACCATAGAAGTAGGTACTTTTGCGTTCTTTAAAACTCGTATTAGAATACTGTATACCAGTTTCTGTAGATGTTTCCCAAGAACCAATAATTACAGCACCTTTTTTACCAAGAATAGCGTATTTATTAGTACCCATTGCTTTCTTTATGAGATATTGAGCACTTTCATCAAATAGTTTACTTTTTAATGGGAACAATACTCGTGCACCAAAATACATAGTATCACTATATGGAGAAGACAATCCTTCTTTTGGAGTGAAGTCTGCCATGACACCATTATGGGAGAAGCCCATATCTGTGTATGTATCTGTTTCACGCATTTCATCTAAATTATTAGATAATACGAATGGATGACAACATTCAGGGGAAATTTTACCAGAAGTTGCAATACGAAAGTGAAATACACGGTCTCTATCCGTTGGTAAATCCTTAACAGCATTCCAAAATTCATCAAAAGTCATAAACCCTTTTTGAATATGCACTTTCTTTTTCTGGTCATCATATATCATAAAACCCGCACCATCTTTATTATTAATAAAGCAGTTACGGAATTCCTTTTCGGAAATCTTAATACCTTTAGCAGCGTATGCAATTACACACATATTTTATTTACCTCCCTTAATTAAACCTTTTTCTTTCATAAGTTCAATTAATTCATTGTACTTACGGGTTTTAGCAAGTCTAGCAATATTAGACCAGCCAATATATTTTACGGATGCCATATTCGCCAAATCTGTTGCAATGTCAACAAATTGGATATATGCACGAATGTTTTGTGGTTTGTCTGTACTTCTAAAAATACGGAATTCAACAGTATGTTTTGGGCATATGTTAATTGCCTTACGTCGTTCGCCAGAGCGTTTAGCGGTATCATAAATAGCAGCTAATTCATGTACGTTGTATCCGTATTTATTACACCAGCTACTGTCATCAGATGTGCGACCTGTAAAATTCATTAATCTATCAAAATTATTTTCTGCAAATCGAATTAATTTAGCAATAGCTAAGTTGTTTACAAAGAAATCTCGATTAACATGAATGTGTAATCCAGCACCTGTAGATGCTTGACCATTATGACCAAGGACACGATTAATAAACCCATCATAATCTACTTGTTGTAAATGGAATTCTGGTGTACATGGATGTGTAATAAATTCCATACCATCACGCAACGAACCGTCATGTTTTGCATACATAATCTGATTTAAGTTATTAATGATAGCATCTGCACGAGAATTAGACTCGCCACATCTATGAAATTCCATTTCAAGACCAAGATATTTTTTACCTTCACCTTGGAAACGAGGTGTTGGTTTAAAGCCATATGGATGTACACCGCATAATGGAGCTACTTCACGACTACTATACCATTTACCATTATTAGCACGGAAGAAATCGTTTTGTTTGCACTTACTGAAGTATTCACCTAAGTCTTCTACAAAGAAGAAGTCATTTTCAGAGATACCAAACGTACCATTATGTTCAATTAACTTATCCTTAACAGATGGGTGAAAGTAAACAATACCAACGCCGTGCATATAGCCTTCAAGCATATTCTGTTTTAGTCCTGTTTTATTGGAAATTGGACATTTGACCACGAACTGGTCTATAATGATAGGGTGAATTTTGTTCTTTTTAACAATATCACGTTCATCAGCAATATAGAACGGAATGCCTGTTACTGTACAAATTTCAATTTCTGGGTCATCTTGTACGTAATGTAGTTCATCAAACCCAATGTATAAGTTTTCATAATCTTTCCCTAATACTAAGTGGAAAAATTGTGGTGTGTACCATTCACCAGAATAACGAGATTTCATAACAAATTCTGGTTTATTAGCAGCATTCATATGGATATCGCCATTTTTAGTGTGAACGGTGATATAACCTTCTTGTAATGGTTCACCAGTAATAGAACATATCGTGTCAATAGTACCAATAACAGTAGCAGAATTTTCAACTTGATATACGTTACTGTCTATATTCGCAGCATAATAATATACTACATCACCACGAGTTAAGACAGTGAGGATATTGCCATAACGGTCTTTTAATACTTGGCCTAATTGAAACGGTACTGTTTTGTGTGTATTTTCATAACAACCATAGTTAATAACTGTACGACCACTACGTCTATCTTTTACTAAAGGACTACTTTCTGGTGTAATCAAAGACACACTATCTGGCTCATATGCTTCAATCTCATCTTCTAAAAAGAATTGACGAGTATCGTCATGTACACAAAGTAAACCATATTGGTTTTCATGGTTAAAGCCATCAGCAATAATAGTCCAGACTTCATTTTCAGCAATAATCTTAGAACCTAACGTATACATTATAGCCACTCCCCTTCTAAAATACGGTCAATATCAATTAAATTAGACGGTTTACGTCTAAACTCATGTTCAGTATAGAAAGGGTTTGTGAATACTGCAATTGTATTATTTTTCCCTTCTGAGGTACGACCAACTTGTGTTAATCGGTCTCCCAATGTGTTAGTTTTCATAGCATACACCACACCAAAATATCTTTTAACCATTCGTTTATTTTGCATCGAAGATGCCTCCTTTTTTCTTTAACATACCTAGAGAATTGTAAAATAACGGGGATGTGATTTCCTTATTATTACTGAACATTCTATTAATTTTTAGTACGTCAAATCCTTTTAACGATTTTTGCCAAGTCTCATTTGTATTCGTAAACAATGCTACTTGACAATCGCCAAGGTCTTGTGCTAAGGCTGTAGACGAGATAATACGGTCTACAAAACCAGCTTTATGTTCAGCACTGTTATAATAACGTGAAGCACAAAGTAACCCATTAATGAATACAAAACCGATAGAAGCGACTGTATCATCACTAATAATAACAATAGGTCTATCTTTTTCGGCTTTTTTGGCTACCATTTGATATAGACCTTCACCGTAGTAACCAATACTACGTAAGTCAGTACCAAAGCGTTTAAGGCTTTCGTGAATACCATCTACCTGTAACATTGGAATACCAATTAAAGACACGTATTTTTGACCTAGAATTTCACCAATTCTTAACGTATGTTTATCATGTGTTGGGCTACCAACAATATAAGGAAGTCCCCCAAACTTAATAATTTCATCGTCAAGGTCAGTAGGTACCAGCAGTACTTCTGGACGATATACTTTAGCAGCATGAATACGATATTCACCCTTCTTCACTTTTGTCATAATATTGGATATTCTATCCTCTTTTGAGGTTTTATACCCAGAATATTCAGTAAAGAGAATATTATCTTCTTCACCTTTGTATACGGCAAACCCTGTTTCAGAGTTTACTGTAATTGCAAGTTCTTTCATCATTATACCCCCAGACTCTTACATCCTAAAATACGAGAACCATCACGCACCACCTCGGAAGGTACCAACAGGTCAGTACGCTCTGGATAGTGTAATTTAAACAGTGCAGACACAATATACCATACACCTTCTTGAGGTTCAGGTAATTGACTACAGTGGTAAACTGTTTTGGAAATTCGTTTACCATTAATACGACCTTTAATAGTCGTAGTTTCATCAAGACGCCATTCTTGACCATTGGAAGCAGGTATAACTTCGACTACTTCATTATCATCACCTAAAATAGTAATTTCGTGTGGGGTCTTGTTTATTAATTCCCCTTCGTAACTAAAGAAATGCATAGTACCTCCTTATTTTTTAATGCTAAACCAGTCTTGAATTGCAAAGGACAATTCAGAACTGCGTAATTCATTAAAAGACATAAAACCAAAATCTTTATCATTAAAGAAATAATCATCTGATTTAGAATACACACCTATTTTTGTACTTTCCAATTCAACTTCATCTTTACGTTCACCACGACATACAAACTTATTGTGGTGATTATTCGCAAATGCCATCCATTTAATTGGTACTAAAGAGTTAAACAAAAATATCTTGTCAGCATTATTAAGTCGATTGGCTTTTTGATAAATAATTTCAATTGTGGTTTTAGTAGGTTTAACAACACTCCACATTAAGTAAGCCAAATTTACTACATCTACGCTAACATTATATTGAATTGCCAAAATAGACAACTCTTCATGATTTAGGTCAGTAGAAATATTTCTACCAACCATAGCATCCACTTTTTGTTTTTCATTGAGCCATAAAGCAAAAATACCGAAAATTGTACGTGCCATAAAAGTTCCTTTCTAAGCGTTTATTGCTTAAATACTACATACAAACAATATAATATATACATGATAATACAAATACAAATCAATGTTGTCATTGTATCACCATAATATATTCATAACATAAACGGCAATTGAAATACACACTATAACCCCAATTGTCAATAAAAAGAGAATACAAAATAATAACACACAATTCCATAACTGATGAATTGTTTTATGCATAATACCTCCTACAATAATAAATAGATTATCGCTTGCCCACATAAAATAATACAGATGCCAGCCATCAATAAAAATACTAGCCACCAAATATCGTTACTCATGTTTACCACCCCAATCAATTTTCCAATAATACCTCCAAGGGCGACGATATTTTCTATCTGCACCTACAAATTTACCATATTCACTACCTTCATTATGTAAACCAACTGACAGTAGCGTGTAGTATAGACATTCTTCTGGTGTCCATAATGGTGCAGTATCACCGTCATAGCACTCAGCATTATTATTGTAGTAATCAACATAAAGATGACCATCTTGCACAGTAATATCAGTTACATCATAATCAAATACACGATAAAAATCACGTACATAAATATTGTACGGAACAGCAAAGATGCTACGACACAATGGTAATACGCCGTTACCATCAAAGTATTGAATAAATGCCCTAATCACGAAGATTTCTAGTGCATTTTTTGGTTGATATTTCATCCTAAGTCCTCCACATAATCAGCGATACAACCGCTCTCATCAGAAATAGGGCAGCCACTATAGACCTCTAAATCCAATAAATACTCGGCAAACAATACCATTTTCTCTTTTGTAGATAAAGTTTCATCGGATAAAAGGAGATAGCAAATATCGTGAATATATTTTTCCATATCCACTTCGCCTTTCATGCTGTCATTTAATATAGCTTGAATTTTTTCTGTAGTTTCCATGATAAATCTCCTTAATCTAAATAAATAACAAATCCGTATTTTAGACAGATTTGTCCAAGAATAATAAGCGACACAAAAATACCTAATATAAAAAGGGTATCCTCAAAGTGGCGTTTTTCAGCCATTCTTTTACGGCGTTGAACTTTAGTCATAATAACCTCCAATTTAAGAAAGGCGGGATTATAATGAGAACAGAATTTAGTGCAACGTACCCTGCGGGTACTGATTTTTTCTTAATGTTTGACTCTGCCCGTATAGCAGCGTCTTACATGGGTGAGAATATTCCAGAAGATTTAAGTATTGTAGATTTAGAATATCTTGCATCTGAAAGATGTGTGTCTATGCACACAATTCTTTTGGAATACCAATATTATAAACGTGGAGTTTTAGGATGGGATTAATCCCGCCTTTCTTAAATCTGACTCGCAATAATAGTCGAGTCTGTTCCGCATGCAAGTGCGTCGACATTCCGCCATTTCTTTACGAGTTTGAATATTCCAAACTTGCACCATTCTTTGGTACCATGTGCCATTTTCGTACCACGACTCAAAATAACTATTCAAGCGTTTTAAAATACTAAGAGCATGGTTATAGTCATTCGCAATGACTACATAAGAGTTGAACATGTTCATTTGTACATCATGACGTGCAAATACAAACACATTCGCAGGTTTAGTATTTTCGAATAAAGACCAAGACATATTGTCCTCACTTTCTCGCCTCTTTTTATGGCGAACTTGACACCAATTAAAAATTTTGATTGTGTCTACCCAACGTGGTGCCGTCCGTTGGGGACAACCTCACTATGCCCCATCTCCACGGCTCGACCGCAAAATCCAGCAACCATGCGGACTGGCAAGCCCTCACGTCAAGCACCACAACCATTCAAGCAAACGTATGTTCGATGTTACGGTCTAATAATCGTGCGTAAAATTATATTACATGCAATTAATAATATAAAAAATATATCGTGTGTGATTATATATAAAATAAAAATAATTGTACAAAATATAATTGTGTTTTCTATTAAATGTAAATATAATAAAATAACACATATATAATTATTTGTCAATAGCCCTAGAATTGATTTATTTAAGCTATAAGACCCCTCTAATCGTTTTTAGGTATAATCTATCGTAGAAAACATAAAAACGCCGTACAGGGCAAATAAACGAATTTTACACAATACAATTAAATTACACGATATAATATTGTACACAATTAAATAGACATAAAAAAAGGCTACCCTACAATAGGATAGCCTGAAATTAAATTGCGTGCAACTAAATACACGATACAAGATACAATTAAATTTGATGTAACTAACAATTATCACAATTGAATGTGATAAAATTACATTGCATAAAATTAATTGGACATGATGACACAATATACAATACAATCGAATACAGTTAAATTGTATAGTCAACTATTGTTCACAAATAAATTGCATAAAATACAATTTACTACAACAAAATTGGGGGTAAAAAAGAATTATCAAATTCCATTGTATAAAATACAAACGATATAAGATAATATAGTATAACAGTATATAAAGTACAACAAAATTGTATTAAATATAAATACAAATAAAAATAATCACATACAAATGTATTGTATGAAATATAATTAATACCAAAGTAAATTGTATAAAACTTAATTCTATATCTACTAATTAGATACACAATTAAATTGTATAAGATGTAAACATATGTTCTATTAAATACAAAATAAAAAACACCAGAAAATAGAATACAATTACATTGTATAAAATTGACTGGCGGGGAAATAAAAAGAATTAAATTCCATTGTATCATATCTACGTATATATAAATATAAATAGATAAGAGATAATTGTATACAATTAAAAATAGATAATAAAAAAAGGGTAGCCTTAATAGACTACCCTCTAAAGATATTAGTCCAATAGACCTTTATCTTTTAAGATTTTTAATAACATTGCATTTTGAGCTTTAGTTTCAGCAAGGCTATCTTTTAACAATTGTTTTTCGCTATCGTTACGAGATAAAGACTTGAGTTTTTTATCGTCCTCTTGAGCTTGAGTAGATACATATACTCTATCAGCGTATAATTTAAGGTTCAAGCCGTCATCACTAACAAATTGAGCGATACCACTACCACGAACGCCTTTTTCATTAGCGATTGGTACGATGTAGTTATTGCCCCTTGCGGAACGAATAACTTCAGATAGTGGAACTTCCAATTCAAGCTTAACTGTTAGATTTTCTTTATCTACAGTTGCCTTGTACAAGCGGTTAGTAATAGGGAGTTGCTCCTTTTCCTCTAGTTTTCTTGCATCCTTTAGGATTTCCAAGAAACGAACTTGAACGGATTTTTCTGTATTTTGTTTTGTTGCTTTCATTTTAAAAGCTCCTTTTCTCCGCCGTAGCGGTTAAATTTGAACGTGCATTTATTGCACTCGGCAACCAAACCAGTTGCCTTGCGTTTACTATGCCACATATCCGCATGTATAGTGCAATGCTTTGTATTTACCCCGCTTTTTGCGACACTACCCCCCTCATTATATATAGTTTGTTGTAATACTATGAATTTTACCCTTTTCTTCGTACATTTGTTTGCCCTTATCCGTGCCCCTATTAGGGGGTGGGGCTTCGCATTTGGCGGGTGGTGGGCGGACATACAAAATAGAGACTGCTTATACAAAAATCCAGACTCTTCAAAAAAGTATGGTGAACCTTATATACAAATTCAAACCCTTCCAAATACCTTGTTTCTTATACAAAAATCCATACAAACACATAGGTCGAAGAGCACCCAATGATGAGCAATACACTTCTCCCTATTTTTTACAAAACTAATATAAACATGAAGATAGAATGAAGTAATTGTTTCACAGTAGACTATTAGTTGTACCACTTTTGTTTCTCAGCTGAAACAATAGTCAGATAAGGTCATATTAATACGGTAGGGGTATCGTAAGTACCCAAAAATGGCAAAATACATATTGTATGGTTTACTAGTTCTTTTTCTCTTTCTTTTCTTTCTTTATATATTTCTTTCTTTATCTTTCTCTTTTTCTTCCTCGTACTTACGTACTCGTCAGAAAAATACGTTATCAGCTTTCTAGGGTATGGCTTCCAAATACAGCAGTACTATCTATTACGAAACCGATAACGTGTATTGTTTTTTGTATTTCAATTGAGCTCAGTGGTAATACCAAGTGAATTGTATGGTAATACCAAATAGACTGTATTGAAACAAAAGATAGACTAAACCGTATTTTCGAGAGATAGTAGTGAAAGGACAAGGAAAGGAGATTGGTAATGGCAAACGAAATAGAACAGTTAGCAGAGATATACGACAGATGTGAAAATGATTTGGTATTATTCCGACAAATGTTCTTACCAGCTGAGCATGAAGTCAAACCTGCTTGGTTTCACCGTAAATGGGGAGAAGTATTACTTAACGGTAGTAAGCACTATGCCGTAGAAGGTTTTAGAGAGTCAGCCAAGACGAGTTACGTATTGAGAGCATTTCCAATTCATTGTTTGGTATTTCCATCCAAGAAGAAACAATACATCGTATTTATAATGGCTAACCAACGGGCAGCCAGCCGAAGGCTTAAAGATATTGCTGAAGAATATACTTCAAACGAATTAATGAACCTTAATCTTGTTCGTATTAAAGAACAATCTGAGAAAGCATTTGAAATTATCGTTAAAGATAAAAACGGCGAAGAAATTACTGTACGCATGGAAGCGTATGGTAAAGGTTCTAGTGTCCGTGGCTTGAATAACAAAGATAGACGACCTGATATTATTCTCATAGATGACCCTCAAGACTTGGAAGATAGCTTATCTGATACGGTACAAAAGTCTGACTATCAATGGTTCTTGTCTGATGTGTATTTCCTTGGTAAAAATACACGGATATTCTTCATCGGTAATAACCTCGGTGAAAAATGTATTATCGAACAGGTAATATCCAATAAAGAAGAATTAGGTTTTGATGCGGAACGTATTCCTGTATTGAATGAAGATGGCGAGTCTAACTGGGAAGAGATGTACCCAGTAGATGCCATCAACGATGAACGTGAAAAATGGCGTAAACTGGGGCAGCTGGATATTTGGGAACGTGAAAAGTTATGTATTGCTATTTCTCCAGAAAGTCAAATCTTCAAGAAAGAGTATTTCAGATACTATGACACTAATACAATACAACTGGAAGAATGTTCTGTATTTGTGGCATGTGACCTAGCAATTTCTGAAAAGGAAACGGCTGACTTCACATCGGTGTGTGCAGTTGCTGTAAATCCAGATAACCACTGGTTCTTATTAGAAATTGATTATGGTCGATGGGACCCAACAAAAACGATTGATACCATCTTTGGTATGGTTCAAAAATATAGACCAATTTATGTTGGTATTGAAAAAGTCGCTTATCAGGCGGCTCTTATTCATTTTGTTGAGAAAGAAATGATTAAACGTAATACTTGGTTTACCGTAAAACCATTAGAGGCAAAAGAGAAAAAAGAAATCCGTATTGCAGCTTTGCAGCCACGTTTTAAAGCTGGTACATTATGGTTCCCTATGGGGAAAGATTTCTTAGTAGAATTAGAGAGTGAGTTCTTATCATTCCCTAAATCTTTACATGATGATTTAATTGATAGTTTAGCACATATTTCAGCTATTGCGAGTCCACCTGTTGGTACATTTGGAACAGTAAGTACAGCTGATATACCGATGGGAGGTGCAATGTAAGATTGGCTGAAGATTTTACAGTTGAATTAACAGGCGAAGAAGCCGACAAAGCTTTACTAAGTTTGGTAAAAGCCGATATTGCAGAAGCAGAAGCATATCAGCAATCTATAATCCAACCAACAGTTCGTGAACGGTATAACATTTATTATGCAGATAAAGAGTATTATGCTAATAAGTTTCCTATTTTAAGTAAAACATCTTCTTTGGTATCTACTGATGTCGCAGATACTATTGAATGGGCATTACCATCTTTGATGAAGGTATTTACAGGCTCTGATGAAGTTATTACTGTGGCTGGTGTCACCGAGGAAGACGACCAAAATGCTGAAGTAATGCAGGATTTATTGGTATACCAATTACAAAGACAGAATAAGTTTTTTCCTTTATTGTATAATTGGATGAAGGATGCTTTAATTACTGGTCTTGGTATTATCAAATGTTATTGGGAACGTACAGAAGGTTGGACACCAGAAACAGCGAAGCTGAATGCAGACGCATTAAAACTATTAACACAAACTGGTGTTGAAATTACGAACGTTGAAGGTCCTGATTTAATGGGGGATTTTACCGTAACATGGAATTCTCCGTATTACATTAAGAACAGCCCTAAATTAGAAAACATATTAGTATCTGAGTTTTTATATTCTCCAGATGCTAAAAACCTCGAAGATGCTAATTTTGTTGCTCATCGTAAGAAAGTAACGATGTCTCATCTTCGTCAAAAAGAAAAAGAAGGTATTTATGCCAATGTAGATATGGTCCATCCAGATAATGGCCCTACAACTTGGATTATGGACCAAGTAGAAGATGCTATTGGTGACCATTACACTCCTCTACACACTAATCAACAAGATAAAGCACGTGAAGAAGTTACTATTTATGAATGTTACACTAAAATAGACTTTAATAACGACGGTATTCTTGAAGATATGATTATCACCATTGCTGGTGATGTAATCCTTCGAGCAGAGCCTAATTATATGGGTAGACATCCATTCTTTGCTATTTCACCAACTAAAGACCCTCATCGTATTTGGGTAAAACGTTCTTATGCAGAGCTTATTGGTGAGTTACAAGACATGAAAGTAGCTCTTACTCGTCAAATTGTACAAAATATTGCATTGACTAATGACCCTAAGATGATTTTAGCAGAAGATAGTATTAATATCTCTGACTATATTGAAGGACGTAAGGTAATACGTAAAAAACCCGGTGCTAATATGGGTGATGTAGCTATGTCTATGCCTGTAAATCAGTTATCACCACAAACATTCCAGTTTTTGGAATGGTTAGAAGGACAAAAGGAAAACCGTACTGGTATTACACGGTATAACCAAGGCCTCGATGCTAACAGCCTAAACAAAACTGCAACGGGCATATCTGCAATCCTCGGACAGTCGGCACAACGACTTGAATTAGTGGCTCGTATGTTTGCGGAGACAGGGATATCGGAACTGTTTCGTTTTATGGTTAGCCTTAACCAAAAATTCGTTGACCAAGACACAGTGGTTCGGCTAACAAATAAACAGTTACGTATAAGCCCTGACGACTTAAATGGTAATTTTGACTTAGTAGTTAATGCTGGTATTAGTATTTCTACCAAAGAGTCCACCATTATGACGTTACAAACTATGCTAACAGCGTTAATGCAAACACAAGCAGCTGGTATTCCTATTGTTACACCACAAAACATTTATAATCTATTCAAAAAATGGATTGAAAGTGCTGGCTTTAAAAACTATAATGATTATGTTACAGACCCTGCGGTAGTACAACAACGTGCGATTATGGACATGCAACTTAAACAACAAGTGTTAAGTCAATTGCCACCACAAGCACTTCAAGCTTATATGACATTTGGTGTATTGCCACCACAATACTTATTAATGTTACCACCTGAATTGCAGTTATTATTTGGAGGTGAAGGTAATGGAACAGAACAAAGTGGATTATTCGGAGCTTTCCAAGGAAACCAACAATCTACAGGCGGAAATGATGCAACGGGATTTAGCTTCGGCGGTTCAAACCTTGCTCAAGGATTGGTTGGAGGCGTATCAAGGACTGATAATCAATCGCCTCAAAGTGTGCCCCGTGCAGGAAATGGAGCACCAACGGAACCTTCTCGTGGCCTCGGAGGCTTTTAATGATTTCCTAACAGCATTAATTGCTAATGGCTCTATTGCCGAGGAAGAATTAAAAACCTTACTCAAGGCTCAGGAGTTTAAACAAAGAGCTGGATACTATCCAGAATAAAACATAACCACGATTGGGGGTGATAATTTGATAACTAACTTCATATTAGGCGTTGTATGACGGAGGTGGTCCAATTATCTCCCTGCTCAGGGTTACGAGTAAATTTTAGAAAGGATATGCAAAATTGAAAATTTCTTATAGTGGCAAGAAGTTGCCATTTAAGTATGACATTAATACAGGAACGTTTACAGAAGTACCTCAAATGAAACAAAATTCTGGCGAAAGTTTTGTAAATAATGAATATAATGAAAGGCCAAGCTTCACGCAAGAGCAACAAGCATTGCTAAATAAAAAGCCAAGCCCAAATGCAAAACCACAGCATCAAGTAATGGCAGCTGAACCTAGCACGAGTCAACCGCATGCAGATTTAACATCTCGTATGGGATATTCTCCAATTGCGAATACATTGGCTCAACAAGCTGGTGTTCAGAACGCTGTACCTAATTACCAAGACTTTATGAAGCAAAGAGAACCAATTAATCAGGCGAAAGCTCAATATGAGGCTACTCAAGGCTTCCCTAAAGACGGCATGTATAAGCCATCACAAGATTTTACATCTGTAAGTATGGCACCTAAATTCCAAAGTGATGGTAGTCAGGAATTTGCAGCGAGTCATCAAGGATTATCTAACCCAAATGCTATTTATAGTATTTTGCAACAAGGCAAAGCTTTAGAAGATAAATTCCGTAACGCTGCTGAAGGAAACTATACCCCATTAACAATGGGACAGATTGCTCAACAACGTATGGATGCTATTCCTCAAGATATGGCATGGGCACGACAAAATCCATTCTCTAAAGAAATGGGTTATCAATGGGCTGACGATGCTAAATTAGGTCAACTTGGATGGGGAACAGATGACATTGCTTCTATGAAAGCACGTACTGAATTCCACCCACAAGAGATTGAAGAATTATATCGTCAAGGTGCTATTAGAGCTCCATATCGTGAATATTTAGCAGAGCAAGAACGCTTACGTCAACAAGCGGAAGCAGAAGCGGCTAGAGTAGCGGCAGCTAGAGCGGCATCTTATTCATATAGTGAACCTGATTATTACGAACCACAATCAGACAATTCTAGTGAAGTAAGTGCACCAGCTCCAGCACCTCAACCAGTATTTAGTGGTGATTATTCTATTCAAGCACCAGAAGAAACAGACTGGAGAAAGGTTCCACTTTATAAAGCAATCGGTGGATTGTTTAGTGGTGGAGGAACTACTCATGTACCATCTAGCGGTTGGACTACCGTAGACGGACTATAATTTAAGTAAAAACATTCACCAACCCAATAGGGAGTGAAAGGAGAACAGACATGAAGGATTTTGAATTTAATTTGCAAACATTTGCAGAAGGTGAAGTAACAGAACCTGCAACTGATACTGAACCAACCGATGTTACAGGTGATGTAACAGACACAGGTGATGACAATACGGCACCTGCTGATTTTGATTTTGGTATTGATGAAAACGGCGACGTATTCTTTAATGGCAATCGAATGCTTTCTTTTGATGGCGAAGACGATGTAGACCCTGCTCCAGAAACGCAGGACTCTGAAGAAGGACAAACTACAGAACCTGAACCAGAAAATAAAGCACCAGAACCACAAATGTATACAGTCAAAGTTGACGGTCAAGAATTACAAGTACCACTTGAAGAACTTTTAAATGGCTATCAACGCCAAGCGGATTATTCTCGCAAAACACAAGCTTTAGCTGATGAACGTCGTCAGTTACAAGCACAGATGGCACAATATCAACAACCTCAAACGCAACCACAAACACAAGAGCCGCAACAACCACAAGTATCACAAGCGGAATATTATAATAAATTAACAGAGTTCGCAAAAGGTGAAGTTGAAAAACATCTTGGTACTGAGTTTGATGAGTTAAATCCAGTTCATATTGCAGCCTTGGCAGACAGCGTAGCAACGATAAAGGCTCAAATTTATGAACAACAAGCAGTCCAAAAGAACTTTACACATGTGGTAAATCAATTCCGACAAGACCCTAACTTTGATGAAATTGACCGCTACGCTCAATGGCGTTTACAAAATATGCCATATCAACAAGCAGTAAAAATTCAAAATGCTTTAGATAATTATGATGCTGAAATCGTAGGACAATTCATGACAGCAGCTCGTAATGAATATTACGGCATGATGAATGCACAACATAATCAGCAAAATACACCGCCACAAGCGGTACCTAATATTCCACAACCAACTAATAAGCCAAAGCCTCCAGTTGTTGAAGGTGCTGGCAGTTCTGAACGACCACCAAAATCTGCTACACAACAAGTCGATTTTAAATCTTTGGGTCGTATGACGAACGATGAGTTGGTTAAAGTATTCCAACAAACTGGTTTAACCAGCTTATAATTTATTTGAAAGAGGTATAAAACATTGGCAGATAAGGATATGGCTGTCCGTTCGTTTACCGTTGTTGGTAAAAAAGAGGACATCACTGATTTCGTCACAGCAATTGACCCTGACCAAACCCTATTGACTAACAAGTTTGGCAAAACTTCCGTTAAATCTACAGAACATGCATGGTTAAATGACTCCTTGCGTCCAGCAATGGAAAATGCTTACCAAGAAGCCGTTGATTTCGACTCCCAAAAAGCAAATCCACGTAAACGTGACTCTAACTATGTTCAAAAATTCCTTCACGGGTATAGCGTAACTGATACTACTCAAGCAATCGCTAAATATGGTGTGTCCGATGAATTGGGCTACCAAATGGTAAAAGCGACTAAAGAAATTGGTCGTGACCTTGAGTATGCTATCGTTCGCAACAAAGCTAAAGTTATGGGTGACGATGCAGTAGCAGGTAAAATGGGTGGTATCCCATACTTCTTGGAAAACTTCAAAGAAGTTACAGCTGATACTGCTGGTAAATTTACACTTGCAAACCATAAGTTTGTAAACGGCGACGTAGTTGTATTCCGTGGCAAAGGTTCTAACGCTCTTGATACTAAATTGAAAGCTAACACTCAATACTTTGTAAAAGTTTTGAATGCTAACGAATTTAATATCTGTGCAACTGAACAAGAAACTACTGCAACTGCACCTACTATTATAACACCTGCCGCTGCTATTGCTAGTGGTAAATGTGAATTAACTTCTGGTAATGCAGTAGATGCTGGTGCGGTTACTGGTGCTAACCAAAGTAAGTTGACATTTGACCTTATCAATGACGCTATGCAAGCAGCTTGGTCTCGTGGTGGTTCCATTGATTTCGCAGTAATGTCTGGTAAAAACAAACGTGTATGCTCTGGTTTCACTCAAGGCACTACTAAAAACCGTGAACAAACATCTAAAGAACTCGTTGAAGTTGTAGATGTATTGGAAACAGACTTCGGTCGTATCGACTTAGTTTCCCACCGTATGTACACAGATGATGTAGTGGACTTAATCGAAGCACAATACTGGAAATTGGGTTACTTAATTCCATTCCACGTTGAAAATGGCTTGCGTAAAGGTACTTATAAATCCAAATACATTACTGGTGATGCTACTTTGGAATGTACAGCTCCAATTGCAAACGCTCGTATTTACAACATTACAAAATAATAAATGATATGGGGAGGGCGACCTCCCCTTATTTTTTTAGGAGGTACTATGAATATTGGCACAGATGTAGAAATCGACCCTAAAACAGGTGAATGGAAAATTAAACAAACATATGATGAGGGTGTAGTACTCCGTGAATGTAAACGTATGCGTGACAGCATGGAGGAAGGTAGAATTCATGATGGTAAAGCTAAAAAAATTGCTATGATACCACGTCATAGATTTGCTACTGATTTTGAATTGATGCAATACCAACAATGTCAAGGTAAAGATAATATTGAAGCGGCTAAATGGCTTAATATCTGGTTAGCTAAAAACCCTGAATTTAGAACTACTAATACCGTATATTCCGAAACCACTGGTAAAATACTTAAATCTACAGCTAAATATGGAGGTATCTAATGATTAGGGTGCAATCCATCATAGAAAGTATTTTATATAATATGGACGAGTCTTACAGTAGACAACATTCCAACAATGAATTAATTGACGCTATTAATAGCGTATTAAGATATGTAAATGTGTCATTAATTAATGTCGAAAGCTCTTATATAGCTAATAAAGTTAAATTAAAGCCAAATAACGGTGTAGCTAAACTACCATCTGACTTTGGTAAATTTGACTCTATTGAAGAAGATACAAACAAAACCTATGAAATTATGGGAGCAAAAATTTATATTGAGAATCCAACAACCTTGAAATACTATCGTATCATTGATGAAGTATCTGATATCACAGATGAAATTGATTTACCACCTATTTTCTTAGATATGTTTGTACGATTTGCCACCATGTTACTTAGACGTGAACCTGATAAAACAGGTGGCTCAGATGGTATGGCTAAATTAATAGCTGACGAAATTAAGAAAATGACCGCAAGTGATGCAAGTCGCCCATTAGAGCGACCTATGCAATTTTATGTATAAGGAGTTGTAATGAAAGTTAAAGATATATTAATTTTGGCTAGACAACGCCTTGGTGATATGCAAAAAGTATCATATTCTGATATTGAGTTAATCTATTGTTTAAATAATGCTATTGATAGATTATCTTTTGAATTATATGATAAGCACGACCCAGAATTAACTAAAAAAATGACGATTACTGGAACACAGGAAGTCAAAAGACCAGATGATTTTTTAGCATTTCAAGGTCAATTCCCTGTAATGTTTGAATATCGACCAGATGGCCCAATAATGAAACATTTAGACTCTGAATTTGATGGTACTTTAGAAGTAGTATATCATGTGGCGATGCCTCATGTCAATGACTTAAATGATGAAATTCCATTTAAACGAGCTATGTTTACTAAGCAATTATTACAATTTTTGTTATATGAAGCCAAGCCATCCTTAGAAAAAGACAATCAAAATAGTAATACTACACCTGCTGACCAAGGCTAGGAGGTAATATGACAGTTAAAGAATTAATGAATAAGGCAGCATTACGTAATCGTTTATCTGATAGTATTGAGAGCGGCTATGATGATGATGAACTTATTGCATATTTTAACGATGCCATTGATTTTATTTGGCACGTATTAATAGAAAATAACTATTATGAGGTTATTGGAGACCATACATTTACAGAAGAAGTAAGTGTTACTCCATCTGATTGGTATAAAGCCACAAACCAAGCACCATTACAGCTAATTGAAGGTGGTAAAAAAATCTATTGTTATGGTAGTTTGCCATATAAAGTAAGATATTATAGACGACCTCAATTCGTTAATAGTGTGGATGACCAATTGCCTTGGACAAATGATGCATTTAGTAATATTTTGGCACAATTAACAATCATCTTCGCAATGAGTAATCATGAATTTGATATGACAGTCGAACAAGATTTTGTAGAGGCTATTATTAATTATTTATAGGAGGATAAATGGATAATCAAAATAACCTGCCATCTACCATAAACGGTGATGGTCGTAAATTTATCTCCCTATTAAAAAAATATTTAGCTGAATTAAAAGATGCTTTAGATAAACAAGTAAAAGAAGTCAATAAATATTTTAATTCAAGTGCTGATAATCCGGATACATTTGCTGAACAAGTATCTGGTATTACAGTAGAAGAAAAAAATGAAAATGGTGTAGTATCATTACTTGTATCGTGGAATTCAGATAATATTAAACAATATGCTGGTGCTCGCATTAATGTTAAAGTTGGAGAATTTACTACTCGGCTAGAAGATTTTAACAGTATTAAATGGACCCGCCAGTATGATACAGCTAAAACTAACTCTTACTTAATACAAGGTGTTGAAGTTGGTAAAAAATATCTAATTCAAATTCGTGCCAAAGATGCTGTAAATGCATTATCTGAAGAATTAAAAGCTCCTATAACATTATATTATGTATCTGAAATAGACCACGCACCCAAACCACCATATCAATTTACAGTAATATTTGATAAACGTGGAGCTTATTGGTCATGGAAACAATATGACCAAAATGATTATGAGTGGTCAGAACTTCGTTTAGATAGAAATGTGGGTAGTCAACAAAACAGACTGGAAATCACTCGTGGATTATCCTCGACACAAGTTCCTATTGCTCGGAATGGTACAGCATATTTATTTAATAAGGGTATAGGTAATTCTTGGTCTGCACCTGCAACAGTCAATTATAATAAAGCAATCCCTCCAGCACCTCGTAATATTATTATTGAAAAATTTTATGAAGGATTAAAGATTTCTTTTGATAGCATCCCAGAAGATTGTAATGGAGCTACAATTTATGTAAATAATGAACCCTACCACGTCACTTCAAATGTATTCACATTTAACTGTTCAACTGATGAGTATACAATTAAAATATGTTATACAGATATTTTCGGCGAAGGCGAAATGTCTCAACCAGTAAAACAATCTACAGTAGAAGAAATACCTCCAAATGCTGTCCATATTACTAAGAAAACAGTGTTTGATGATGGTGTAATTGTGGCTAAATATATTGGAGACAAAGCTGTAGTAGGTACAAAGATTGCCGATGGTGCTATTACAACAGATAAGCTAGTTGCCAATGCTATCACAGGTGATAAAATCGCTGCTAATGCTATTACTTCAGATAAAATTAAAACTGGAGAAATTACAGCAGAAAAGATAGCTACTGATACTATAACAGGTGATAAACTTAAAGCTAATACAATTACAGGCGATAAAATTATTACAGGGAGTATTACTGGTGATAAAATTGCAGCTAATACAATTAGCGGTGATAAAATTCAAGCTGGCTCTATTAGTACTAACAAAATACAAGCAGGTGCCATTACTGGTGATAAATTAAGTGTTCAAACATTATCTACTATCACGGCTCGTATTGGTGAATTAAAAACTGCCGACACTGGTGCCAGAACTGTTATTAAAGATAATCTAATTGAAGTGTATGACCAAAATAATAGGTTAAGAGTTAGAATGGGGGTTTGGAATTAATGCCACAAGGGTTACAAACATTTTCCGAAAATGGCTCTTTACTGATTGATGTATCTAGTCGAATACAAAAATATCTTGGAGTTGTAAGTTGTCCAGAAAACATGAATTCTGGCACTGTTCAAAATAAATATTTAGAGGAGGGTGATTTATGGTATCTAATATTACCAGACTCATATCCAGAATTAAGGCTAGAGGGAAACAAACAATTCACTTATTCCGTTCCTACTGTTACAAAAAATGGCGACAAATTGCAATGGTCATTCTCTCAAAGCCACGTTGGGTGCCGAATTTTATACGGAGTTTTTTAATGAAGTATTTTGAAGTAAATAATGATAATAACCATTTACAAATCGACGACACATATATGAACCTATATATGACCAGAAAAATTAAATTAGATAATACATCTGGCACAATACAATTCCAAAATGGCGAGATAATGGCTGCCATCGGTAATGGGACCAACTCTATTAATGGGTATTGCTCTAACTCTAGCGACCATTGTGATTATTATATAGAGAACGCACAAAATGCTTACATTTATATTTTCGCCAGCACCCCACAATCCTCCTCGACTTCTGGTATGCAAATCTTTAATGAGTCTGGAGCTTTAGTGTTTGACTCTAATCAAAAACAAGCCAAGGTTATCGCCGTCGGTACTGATAGCGGAACTGTTGTTGGGAGTAACATAGCAATAGCATCTGGTGGATTGACTAAAACTTCAGATTTAACTACTAACACCAGACCATATGTTAAAAATGAGCCACGCTATGAAAAGGTTATGGAAAATGACTGGGTAACAGAAGAATATACAGATTATGGTTTTATTTACGTTGATGGAAAACAAACATGGGGTCCAATCAAAAAAACACGCACTGTATGGAAACCAGTTGAAAAATGGAAGTGGGTTACATATTACTATGGGGTAATCGACGGACAAGATATTTACCATACATATACACATAATATATATATTAATGGTGGTGTTATATCAACAAAACAATTTCACGAGCAAACTAGTGAAGGGAAATGGCATGAAATTTATCGTAATTTTTGGGGTACGCAAAATTACGGCACAGCATGGTCAGATGCACTCGTTGGACAATATCACGCCCATCGAAATAATAGTAGCGGTGTAATATCCGCATATAGTTATGTAGTATTAGATGTAAATGGTTTATAATGGAGGTGATAAAATCACTACCAACACATTAGATGGCAGAGCCATAAAAACTGGAACATTGACTGGTGACAGAATTGCCGCTAATACAATATCTGGTGATAATATTAAAACTAGAAGTATTACAGGTGATAATATTGAAAGTAAGACTATTACATCAGATAAGCTCGCAGTTAATGAACTTGCAGCTATCAGCGGTAAACTTGGCAAGGTAGAGTCTGGTGAAGTCGTAGCTAGTAGTATACACAGTGCCGATAATTCATTTAATATTGATAAAAGTGGTAATATTAGAGGTGCTAACTTAACTGGTGTTACTATTAGTGGCTCTCGTATTGATGCCGAAAGCATTTACCAAGCAGGATTCCATATGAGAAATGTTGATATTATAGTTCGAGATTACAATCATGGAGATACTATTTATTTACCAAATGGGTATTCGTGGGATAATTGTGTTGCTATTCCGCAAGGTGTCATAGACTATATAACCCCCAAAAATGCACCATCGTGGTGGGGGCGACATGTGTTTGATGCACTTCCATTAGGCAATCCAATCACATACGGTATAACGCCAGACCATGTTGCATATGCATATAGTGACTACTATGACCAGAGTGATAGTAATTATGGTTGGAAACGTACCGCTTATCGGTTACGTGTTATTTTAATTTTATTTCAAAAATAGGAGGCTATTATGGCTGAAACACAAAACTTACACATTACATTTGGTCCATTACCAGAAGGTTTCCGTGGTCCACAAGGTCCTATCGGTCCTATCGGTCCTGCTGGTCCGCAAGGTCCTCAGGGTCCTAAAGGGGATAGTATTGACAATACTAAATATCCTAGTGTAGCACACTATTTGAAACGCCAAAATGTATACGCTACCGAAGATTTAGAAAGTATCTTGTACGCCCTAATTGACAATCTAGGTAAACCAATGCCTAAAATCCCGTCTGCATTTTCTTTCAATCAGCCAAGTGCTGGTGATACAAGCGTATACATCTATGGTGAGTCTCACTTTTTCGTAATGCTCAGTGGTCAAGAAAATACTAAGACAGAAATTATTGGTGGTGCCGCTTCTTTAGCATTACCTGAACCATTTGGTACTGAAACTCTAGTTATTGACTATCTTGATATGACTGGTTCTCGTGTTGAAACATATCGTATCACTCCTGATATTAATGTGACTACTGTAGCTAAAGCATACCAATACTATAATATCTATGGTGTTGAAACTTTAGATTTACCAAAAGTAACTACTGTAGAGGAAAATGCAATTACTTTCTCTGGGTATAAAACAATTAATTTACCAGAATGTACTTCTTGGATTAAAGGACCTCTTAATTTATCTAGCTTAGAGCATGTTAATGTCCCTAAATTAGCATTAACAAAAGAAATGCGTTGGGATAAATTTAACTTGCCTCAAGGTGATTGTGACTTTGTTCTTAGCGAAGCTAGTGATGTAGAAGCACTTGCAGATGGTATTGCTCCTTGGCTTACAGTGTACAATCCTGATAAAACTAAGAAATTCAACTTTAATTCTAAAACTTGGGTTAATGTATAAGGAGTAATATATGGCAAAAGGGAAATTTATTACACCTCAAATGGATATTAACATCAACAAGGGTGATGATACATTTTTCCAAGTCAATATTACAGCAGAAGATGGGCGACCAGTAGATATTACTGGTTGTCTATTCAAATGTAAAGTTAAAGAGTCAGCTACATCAAATGATACTATCTTTGAAGGTAAAACAAAAATTGTCGATGCAGCTAAAGGTATTATAGAAGTCCACTTCCTTAATCAAGATGGCTCTAAAATTAATATTGACGGTGAAAACTTTTCAGAATTAACTCAATACACCTATGATATTATTATGAAAGATACAAATGGATATATTACCCGATTAGCAAATGGTTATGTATTCATTAGTCCTAGCGTAACTTGGGAGGAAGGTATTTAATGGTAGAAAGATTTTTACCACCGCCTCCACCACCTAGCGAAACAAGTAGTGGCGAATTTGTGTATGGGTTGTTATATAATAATACACCGTTGAGTGCGGTTGATGATATAATGGTAGTTATTATGGCTACCTGTTTCTTATTATTTATTGATATTGTTCTACGCTTTATTATTGAAATTATCGAATTTAATAAAGCACGAGGAAAGCCAAATAATCTTAGATATATAATTACAGCATTATGGTTTGGTTGGGGTTCGATAAAATTACCAAATGGGAAAAAAAAACGCTTTTTAATTAGTAAAAGATTTAGAATGTCTTTATTTAATAAAGTAGCCTTCACATATCCAATCTTTTTCACACTTGCAGCGGCTTCTTGGTCCCTACCAAACGTATCAATGTATGGTCTACGTGTTGATTATATGCTGTCTGTATTATTTATGCTAATACCGTTTGTATCAGAAGTTTGTTCAATTATTGAAAAACTAAACCAAATTGATGCAACAGCATTTAGTTGGTATCCTCAATTAGTTAATTTATTAAAATTTGTAAAGGAGTTTATAAGGCCATGAAACACATCTTACAAATGTTATTATATGAAAATGGTGGACTTAGCTTAACGAGAGTTATCGCTGTCATTTTCGTATTACTGTTTGTAGGTGTTACTATTTTCCTTGTATGTTTTGATATGACTTGGGGCCACTTTGAAACACTAGCAGCTATGGCTACTGGTGGTGGCCCTGCCACCCAAATTGCCAATAAGTTTATCAATTCAAAATACAATTCAGAACAAGGTTCATATAGACAAAGGGAAGGTGCTGAATAATGGAAATTAAACAGACAAATCATATACAATCTAACATTACTACCGCACCCAAAAGTCATGTATCTTTAACTACTGGTATCAAAGGTGACAAAGGGGATAAAGGGGAGAAAGGGGACACTCCTAATCTCTCTTTTAATCTTGATAATAGTGGCAATTTAAGTGTTAGTATCACTACAGGAGATAACACTACAACAACCAATCTAGGCAATATTCAAGGTCCTAAAGGTAATATTGGTGAACAAGGTCCTCAAGGCTTACAAGGATTAACTGGCGAGAGAGGACCACAAGGTGCAACTGGCCCAAAGGGTATTGACGGTATAAATGGTCAGCAAGGACCTAAAGGAGATAAAGGTGAACAAGGTCCTCAAGGCCTAAGGGGCTTGCAAGGTATAGCTGGTGATATAGGTCCTCAGGGTCCTACTGGTCCAAAAGGTGAGAATGGATTAACTCCGCAAGTTGAATTCCAGTTAATTAATGGCAATTTGTCGGTATCTATCACAACAGGTCAAAATATTGTTGTCAAAAATTTAGGTAATATCCAAGGACCTAAGGGTGATAAAGGTCAGCAAGGTGACAGAGGTTTACAGGGTATACAAGGTCCAGCTGGCGAGAGAGGACCACAGGGTGTAGCAGGTATTCAAGGCGAGAGAGGACCTAAAGGGGATACTGGTCCTGCTGTTGATGTATCTACCATTCAAAATCAAATCAATATTAACTTAGAGACATCTCTTAGACCGATTTTAGATGGCTTAAATAGTATACGACAGGAGCTACAAAAATGATTATCGACGATATTAAACGTACACTTGGTGATATTTTAGATAATATAAAGAGTATTAAATTAGAAAATAAATCACTCAATAATTTAATTGACCAAGTAAAACGCACATTAATACAACATGGCTCTAGTTCTGGCGAAGTAGAAAACACTAGTCTTGTAAATATACTAAATGCTAAGTTAGATAATGCTGCTCTAGGTAATCCTGATGAGATTATTAAAAAATATCTTAATTTTGAATTAGCAGTGGATATTACTCTGCCAGATAATGGTAATATACCAGATAATTATCTGACAAGAGCATCTATTAAAACATTAAGGTATAATGGTACTGAATTATCTTGGATAAATTTAGCAAACAGTGCATCTGTTGACACAGTTGATATGCCAAATCTGGTAACTATGCGTGCCCGTTTATTAGAAAATGGTAAATGCAAAACATTAAAAGCACCCAACTTAAAAATATGTAAGGGCTTATTCCCATTCTCTAATGAGGCACCAGAAACTATCTATTTACCCAATCTGGAGCAAATGGAATATAACGGACTGTATTATAACCAATCGACTAAATTTGTCATATTACCAAAAATTAAGAACTTATATGAAGGCTCATTTTTAGCAATGACACGTGTTGAACTAATTTATTTAGGTGGTAATTTACCAAAGGCTATTGGTACACGTGTTTCAAAAAACTATGGAGGAGAAAATAAGCCAGTATACGTAGTAATTACAAACGCTAATCCACCTTCATTGGATGACGCAAATAATATTAGACAGCACAACCAGCGTAGCGATGATAGAAAAACATACTTTGTAGTCCCAGATAGTGCTAAAGAGTCCTATAAATCAGCTACAGACTGGAATTTATTACAAAACTATATTATTGGTAGAAGCGAACTGCCCGCTAAATATGAGACTATATTACAACAATACGGATTGGGGGTATAAATGGCTAAAAAAGTCGGCAAAACAAAAAAGATTATAACAATCAAACTTGACAACTTAACAGGAGGTATGAACCTCGCATCATCCCCAGAATTTATTAAAGATACCGAAGTAGTTCGTTTGGAGAATATGGAATTCGACGTAATGGGAAGTAAACTTAGAACTAGACGTGGATTAAGTAAACCATTAGCCGAGTTCCAATCTCCAGTAACTTATGTCTATAATGACTATGAAATGAATGACTACTTTATCTTTTTAAAAAACAAAGAGATATACCGCTATGAGTTTGGTAAAACACCAACACTAATAGGCAAATTAAATGGTTTATCTGAAAGACCTTCGTGTTGTAAATGGAAAGGTTCTGTATTAATTGCTAGTGGTTCTAAATTACAGGAATATAACTATCAACAACTCAAAGAAATATCGACAAGTCCTGATTGTGATATTGTATTTACTAGAGCCTCTCGTGTTGTAGTTGCTAAAACTGGTTCTGATTTGTTAATTTATTCCGCTATTGGTGATGTAACTGGATGGTCTATCAATAGTAATGATGCATCTGCTCGTAAAGATGTCAATGTAGGCTACGGCGATGGTGGAGATATAGTAGCCATTTCTGAATTAGCATCTGATGTTCTCGTATTCAAAAGCAATGGATATATTTATGATGTTCAAAATGAACCAGAAGATTGGTCTATTACATTACTCGCTAATAACTCAGATGTTGTTAGTCGCCATGCATGTGATAATATTAATGCAGATATAGTATTCGTATCTACTAGAGGTCTTAAATCTGTCAAAAGTTCTCAGGTATATGCCAACTTTAATGTAATGGATATTGGTAATAATATCAACCCAGAATTAAAAGATAATATATCAAAGCCATTTATCGCTGATTTAAGAAGAACAAAGCAGATGGTGGTAAGCGGTGCCAGTCAACGTGAAATGTTTGTTTATCATTATTGGCTTGGCGGATTTACAAAATGGATATTCCCATATAATGTTACATCAATTTGTGAAAACCAATACCATGTATTAGTATCTATGAATAATGATGATAATCATGGTGCAATTTACGAATTTGATTTTAAATATACTACTGATAATGGGTATTCTATTCATCAATTAATTCAATCTAAAGAAATGAGAGATACTCATAATCTTAATGCTTATAGAACGTATATTGATATACAATCCGAAGAAAATGATGGTCGTGGCTATATTTATATTAATAATATACAATTAACTCATAAATGGACAAAAACAGAATTACAGGGCGAATTCAAAACACAGATTTTATCTCCAATTTTGAAGTTCCGTTTTGAGACAGACGACCCAATTATTTTTAAATATATTTCATTTGATATTGTCCTCGAAAGAGAGTCTATCGTTAGCTCTTCTGAAACAAATAAGAGACGAAAATCCACAAGACGTCGAAAGGGTAGAAACCAGAATGATTTTCTAAAAGGAGCACGTAAAGATGGCGGTAGCCCTTACAGCTAATATACAAAAACATATTGACGAATATCAAAAACGTGTTGGTCGTAGTTATCTTGACGATTGGGATTACCAATTACATCCATTGATTTGGCTCAGAGAAGATGGGTCATTTTTAACATTTGGTATTATTGGTGATACGCTAGAAATTGATATTGGGTGTGGAGTACCTCTTGTAGAAGGGTGGAAACACATCCAAATCATGGCTAAACGATTAGGTATTAAAAAAGTAGCATCGTATACAGACACACGTAATCCTAAAGCGTATGCTCGATTGGTTAAATGTAACTATGAACAACGACAAAATGAAAATGGAATATATTATTACTTCACCAAGGAGGTTTGAATGGGTAAATCTAAAACAACTATCCATGAACGCCAACTAACACCTGAAGAACGTCAGTTAATTGCAATGCAAGGTAGATATTTGGATTCTATTCAACCTAGTATTGATGCACTGGTTAATTATGGTACAAATCAAATTCAAAATGTTGTGACTCCTGATTGGCAAAAATTATACAATGACCAAACAGCTGAAATGCAACAAATCAAGAATGAATTTGCACCACTTAGCCAAGGTATTTTACCAAGCGTATTTGCAAATGCTAAACAAAACTACTTTAATAGAATGTATGAAAATACAATGGGTAAAAACTTAGCTAGTTTAGCACAAAAAGGTGTTGTTGATAGTTCAAGATTTAATACAGCGACAAATGATTTGCAGAAGAACTTTGCAGCACAAATGTCTCAAGATTATGATAATAACTTAAAAACAGCAGCTGGTTTATTAGACCAAAGAATGAGATATGCATCTACGCCAATTGATTATGCACAAAAAGCTCATCAGGCATCTTTTGCACCAGTACAAAATTCTTTATCATTGGCACAAGGTCAAAACCAAGCCACTAACCAAGCACTACAAACACAAGGACAACTAAATAACGGTCGTACATTTGCTACACAATCATCCAGTGGTGGTTTCTTAGGTGGTGCATTATCTATGGCTGGTTCGTTAATTGCCTGCTTCCCTTCATATGTAATGGTAGAAATGGGCGATGGTAATGAACAATCCATTATCTCTATTCAAGAAGGGGATAAAGTAAAAACAAGACATGGTTATGCTACAGTAGTAGAAAATAGACATATGGGCCAACAACAAATCTTCTTGTTAGTTACTGCTAATCATAAATTGCGTACAACAGCAACTGAAGTATTCAATACACTTGAAGGTCGTAAGCCATTATCTGAACTTACAGAACATGATAAAGTTGAGACTAAAGACGGCTTTGAACGTATTGACTTTATCCTTGACACTGATGACAAAGAAGAAGTTTACGAATTGGTATTAGATACAGATGACAACATGTTCTTGGCAGAAGGTATTTATGCCGAGTCATTCTAGGAGGAATTTATGCAAGTAATTCAAACACACGATAGCGACTGGCAAACCCAATTAGGTAATTTAGCTGGTCTTATTGGTGGTATGATGTTTAACAATAGACTTGACAGGGGTGCTCTTCGTGAAGCTAACAACCAAGCACAAAAAGAAGAATTAGCTCGTCAACAAGGTTTCACATCTGGACTCACCAATCTTCAAAGTTTATATCAAAACCCTGAATATGCTACAAATAAAAACTTACAAAACCAAGCTATGAATATTCAAGCTGATTTAGCTGGTCGTGGTTATCGTAATGCATTTGGTTTAAACGCCGATACTATCGGTGGTGCACTAACAAATAACGCTGGTGCTATTGATTACATTAAAGGTTATGGACAAGCTAATCAAGGTTTACGTGTTCATAACCAAAATTACCAAGATTTCCCTAACTACTGGCAAGCATATGGTGGTTTAACACAAAATATTAAATAGGAGGTACTATGGCTGACTATATGGGATTATTGCAGAGTTATGGTTTAACTCCTGCGGCAGCGGCTGGTATTCTCGGTAATGGTACAATTGAGTCTAATTTAGACCCTACTATTATTGAGGGTGGAGGTCATGCAAATGAAATTCCAGTTAATGGTACACACGGTTATGGTATTTTCCAGTATACAAGTGCTGATAGACAACAAGGCTTAGCAGATTTTGCTAAGTCTTTAGGCATTTCTTCTGGTAGTCCTGAAGCACAATTCCAGTATATGTTAAAAGAGCTTGGCCCAGAGGGTATTAACGCAATGAATAGTTTTGATACTCCTGAACAAGCAGCTGTGTGGTTCCATGATAACTTTGAAAAAAGTGCTGATACTGATTCATATCCTAGACAAAAAGCAGCTCGTGATGCTTTTTCTCAAGCTGGTTCTCCAACGTCTATGACACGGTATCAGAATAATAATCCTCAAGCACAAAATTTTGCGTTTGATGACCCAAATGAAAAGTTAGACTGGACAAAAATAAACCAATTAATGAATTACCAAGTAGCAAGCCCAGAAGTAGAAGCCGCACGTGCTACACAAGCAGGGCGTATTGCTGGCTTACGTAATGCATCTTACTTTGGCGAAATGGGTACAGCATTAAGTAAAAATAATGCAGACCAAATGAAAGCCTTAGTAAACCAAGCGGTGTCTTCCGCCAATACAGCTAACAATCAACAAAAATTAACTAACGCTGGTCAGTTAGCACAAATGATTGCTGATAGTCATAATAGCTCTAATAGTAAAATGTTAGCTAGTCTTGGACAAGCATTAGGTGTTCGTTTGGACCCTATGGCTGATAGATATATGAGTAATAACCAAATGGCTTTATTGAATATGAAACGTCAACAATCTCTTGATGACCAATCACGTGCATTCGCTCAAAAGAAGGAGCTTATGAATATGCAATTCCAACAACAAAAAGAATTGCAAAACGCAAAAATGGCACAAGCTATTACTGTTGCTGGTATGCGTGGACGTGGAGCATCTGGTTCTAAATTACCCGACGGTTCTTATTTAGGTGCTGATGGGCAACCACATTTGACAATTGAACAACAAAATAAAGTTGGTAAAATATTAGATGCTGGTAAAGCTGATTTTACAGCAGCATCAGATGCTGACTGGGCACAAACATCTTATGATGGGTGGAAAGGTTCAGTGGCTAATACAACACAAGGAATTATTGATAAATTATCCCCATATGCTAATACAGTTGAAGGACAAGATGCAATAGCTAAAGTATTAGGATGGCAAAAATATGACCAAGATGCAAAGACTAAGGTATGGGGTACAGAAAAACAAACAGCGTATACAGGATAAAGGAGTTTAATATATGGCAAGATGGACAGACGGATTAGCTGATAGAAATGCTCAAGCCGCATATGAAAATAACTTAGCCCAATATGGTTCTGACTATATGGGCAAAGCCAGCTACAGTGGTATTCTTGACGAAACGTTAGGCAACTTTAGTGCTGGTATTGATAGACTAGGTTCTGATATGTTAGGGTCTGTTGCATACGGACTCTCTAACATTGATGGAGATACAGCACAATGGCTAAGAGGCAAGGCCGAAGATGAAGCAAACTTTTATGCTAATTTGTCTGCTTACCGTAGTACAATGGGCGACACAGCTAATATGCCGTGGGATGAACAAGTACGTAATCCACATTACTGGTCTGCTCAAATTGGTAACTTCTTTGGTAATACTGCTCCTCAAGTCGCAATGGCTATGCGTACAGGCGGTGTTGCAGGTGGTGCTGTTAATGCTACTAAAATTGGTGGTCTATTAGGTAGAGCTGGTTTAAGCGAAGGCTTGGCTGGTGGTGTTGCAACAGGATTAGGTAAAATAGCTAAATATGGTTCTGAAATTGCAACTGGTGCTGGCTTAGAAAACTTACAAAATGCTGGTTCTATTTATAATGATTATAGATTTGCTGGATACGACACTGATACAGCAGGGGATGCATTCGAACAATCTTTAAATCAAGGTTGGGCTCCTGCCGCATTAGATTATCTTGCAGACCGTGCGGGAATTTCTGGCAAGGCTGGTATGCTTGCTAGTGCATTTGCTAAAGATGGTGGAAAATTAATTGCTAAAGGTATTCTTGGAAACGCCGTCAACAGTTCTTTAGAAGGTTATACAGAAGCATGGCAACAAGCTATTGAGGGTCGTATTAAGGGTCAAGAAGGGTATGACCAAGTATCTATGTTAGACCCTAGCACATGGACTGACGATATGTGGACATCTGCTAAGGATGCATTTAACGTATCTATGGCTGTTGGTGGTATGGGTAGTACAGCTAGACACTTAGGTAATAAAGCACTAAATAAAGCAGACGAAATGGCTGGCTTAACTGCTGATAGTGATATTCTTAACGATGGTACTCAACCTCCTATTACTGTAAATGATACTCCAATGGCTGATGCTGGCATTGATATTGCATCTGACGTGACTGAAACGCCTGATATTATAAACGAAACTCCACTTGGTAATATAGAAATTGATGATATTTCTAACGCATCCTACTCTCCAATGATGGAAGAAAGCGGGTTTGCAACTGCTGTTAATAAGGCACTTAATAATAAACCACCTGAAGATTATGCCGAAATGATGAATAAACTTCAAGACGAACGTGCTAATATTATGGAGTTACATGGTAATAAACCTGCCGACCAACTTTCTTCTCGTATGTTTGAAGAAAACTTTGTTAATGCTGGTTTAGAGCCCAAAGCCGCACGTTTAGTATCTCGTAATCTGTACAATGATATGGTTGGTACTAACGAAGTTGTAGAAGATACAAATGAAGTACCACAAGAAGAAAGCCTAGCGGATAAAGCAGATAGATTAGGTGTTACACTAACTGATGCGGAACGTGCTAATCTAGAACGTGAAAACCCAGATAAAACATCTGTTCGTGATATTGAACGTCGTATTGCAGATACTGAAAAGAATAATGCATATAACGAACAAATTCGTGAAGTTGCAGAACATCGTAAAGCGTATAATGACGACAGATACGAAAACTCTCCTAATAAAACATTCTTTGAAAACGAATATAAAGATAATCCATATAAAGCACAAGATGCCGCTTACCGTGTACATAATGCAATGGAAGCACGTAAAAAAGATGCACGCAGTTCTGATATTAAAAAGCAAGAGCAATCTAAGAATATTCGTAACTACTTAGCTAAAGCTGGTATTAAACCTGCTAATGATTACACAGCAGAAGAACTTAAAAATATCACTGATTATGCTAAGCATATGGACAATCAAGAGCGTACTCCACAAAATGTACAAAGTTATATCCAAAATCATGATATGGCTAAACAAGTAGAGAACGTAATTAACACATTACCTCCTAAAGATAGCCCTAACTATCTACCTGCTAAACGTAACTTAGCACAACAGCTAAGTAAACATCTAGTAACAATGGGTGTTAATGGTTTTGATGTAACTGGTCCTCAATTTGAAAATGTACGTAAAATCTTGTCCACACAAGAACGTCGTATGTTACAAGCTAATATTGATGAAGCTAAACGTGCTAAAGAGGAAACACGTAGAGCCAATGCTCAATTAGCAGAACGTAAACCACAAGATACACAAAAGTTTGTTAATAATAAACAAGTAGCTACTTCTGGTCGTAATATTGCATATGAAGATAAAATGATGGCAGATTATCTTAATGGTGGTAACGTTACACAAGATGGTTTGTTAAGAGTACAAAAATACTTATCTCATACTGGTCGTGAAACTGGCATGAAATATAAACGTACTATCGAAGCATTACAACACCGTGCAAGTACTGGTGATATTATCGGTGGTAAAGAAGGCAATTACAACGTGTTAGTTCAAAACCCAAATAAACAATGGAAAGCACGTAAAGATTATAAAGAAACTATCGACCATAATAATCCTACTGGTGAAGAACCTATTGTTACTCCATATCAAGAACGTAAAGCATTAAATCCAAAACAACCAAAACCTAAGAAGTCTCCTTCTAAACCTCGTACAGTAGATGTAACTACAGAAGAACAAAAAGCTAAAATGCGTGATATTGATAAATTAGCTAAGTTAAAATCTACACTTCAACAATTCGGTCAAATGAACGAAGAAATAGCTAAACATGCTATTGATGCTATTCCGATGGAAACAAAGTATGGTAAAGAGCAAAAACAAAAATACAGAGAATATGTTCTTCGTCAAGCTAATGAAGATACTGGTGATATTGATTTAAGTGATGATATTCAAAAACCAGAAGACGTTGTATCTAAGCATAATGACACATTTGAGAGTATTGCAAAAGATATTCAATACATAAAAGAACATCCTTTTATGTCTTTACGTGAATACAAACGTATTTATAATGGTATTATTGCTAAACGTAACCATTTAGCACGACAAGCTCCAGCGTTTGTTGATAGTTGGAATAGTATTTTCAAAGATGTTCCTAAATATAAGGTACCTAACGTAACAGAATTAATGAAGGCTATTCGTGATAGTGAAGTTAAAATTCCTCAAACAATTTTAGGCTCTTTCATTGATAAACCAAATCACTTCGATGAAAATCTAGAAAAATGGTTCTTAAAAGATTATAATCTAACAGATGTAACAAACACTAGGGATTTTAAGAAAACACGCAATGCTATTATTTTGCAAGCCATGCAAAAGGCTTCTACACGTATCAAAACTATCGGCATGGAACAACTTATGGACGAGCTAGACGATAAAAATGGTAATCATTTATTAGGTCGTTTTGTAAACCGTGCTATTCAAATGTATCCTGTTTATCGTAATAATAATAGATATAGAAGCTTATCTGGTAGGGTAGCCGCACACCGATTGTTTCCAGAAGGTGCATCAGATTTTAGTAGCATGAATAGTCCATTAGCTAAACGTGTATATGCTGATGTTAAGAAAATTGTACCAGTTGTTATGAGCAACCGTATTGCCAATGACAGTAAAATCCAAGAAGAACGCTTAAAAGATGCAAAAACTAAAAATCAAACTCAATCTGCTTTACGTCTTGGTAATTACGTTGATGGTGTATTGAATGCTTCTATCCCTGACGAGCAAGGTGGAACATACGACACTAATATTAAGATGGATATTAAACTTGGTGATTACTTTAATGTAGAGGCACCTATTCCTAAAGATGTAGATGTTGATGCATTTAAAGAAGCATTAGATTACTATCTATCTGATATGGGTATTATCTCTAATGGGGATATTATGGAAGATGGGAATACTGTTAAATTTACAGCATCTTATGTCCCAGAAACCGTATTTAACAATAGTGCTTATATTGCTCAATCTGCATGGAACACATTAGGTGGTGTAGTTAAGCAACATGGCCATATCATTTTAGATAACGCTAACCTTGATGAAGCTGGTCGTAAAGCTCTCAAAACAAAGACTAAACAAGCGTGGAAGACTGCTGGTTTTGAACTGATTGCCAACGACGATACATATACGTTAGTACCGATTGAAGAAATACAAAAATCTGTTCAAGCGAACACATCTACAACATCTAAATCTAATTACGAGCCTAGTGAAGTAGAAATTGGTATTCTTAAAAAGGTTGCAGACCGCTCTAAAGGTTTAGGTAAACTAACCAATGGAGAAATGCGTAATATATTAAAATCTATTATGCATGTAGTTAATGGGAACCAACAAGCGTATGTCACTGTATTAAATTACATTCGCACACACCCTAATTTGGAAATCTATGTAGCAGATAGATTAATAAATAATAACCCATTAGACATTCCATTTAATGGTGCATACTTACCATCTACTGGTCGTTTATATATTACAAGTGATAATATTACACCAACAAATGACACATTTATGCATGAATTATTACATAGTGCGACTGACTTTACCAAAGTAGCTGATTTGAAAAATGTAGTAAATGATACATTAGATTTGATGAGAGAGGAGCTTCAAAAAGATGAAGGACTTGCAGGCGAAATATACAGAACAGTTGGCAACGGTAAAATACTTGCATCTGTCAACGAAAACGACCAACAATCTGTTGAAGATGCTTTACAAAGTGCCTCTAAAAACCTTAAAAGAGCATTCGGAATTGTACGTAAAGATGGCTCTAATAAAAGTGAAGATGGAACAGTTTCACATCAAGGGAAATTTGGACGTAACAACCTTGATGCACTCGCTGGAAAATCTACACAACGAACAAGAATTAGACAATTTATTCAAAGCCTCAACAATCCAACAAGAGACACAAACGGCTTAAAATTAATTATGGGCATGGCTAAAGCTAGTCAAACTGCAAATGATTTATTAGACATTCCACAAGCTATTATTAATAGTACAATGGATACTAAAGATAAATTATTCTTAGCAGCTATGGTCGTGCCAAGACTAGGTAATAATAAACAGTTTGACCAAAAATTCTATCCATTTATCAACGAAATGTTCTCTTATGGGAATACCACAATCTTTAGTGAACAACAAATTAGAGAACATTTACAAGACGCCCTTGCTGATAGGAAACGTGCTCAAAAATTAGATACATTACACCAAAGTAATCGTGTAAATACAACACCAGAAGCACCTATCGAGAAAGCATTAGCTAAAATTAAACAAGATGCTGAATATGCTATTCGTAAAAATGATAGAATTGACCAAGCAGAACAAAAGTTACTTTCTGACATTATGGAGCATGGTGGTGGTATTATTGAACGCATTAACCCATCAGAAGATGGCATATCTTTTGCGTCGTTCCGTAAAATGCTACAATCTCCATCATCTTTAGCACGTAAACTTGTTCCAGAATTAAAACCTATTATTAAAGCCGCTTATATTGCCGCACGTACAGCACGATATAAACGTAGAGAATATATCGAAGACCTTGATAAACATTTCTTATCCTTGGACGAAAAAGCTGGCGAAGACAAGCAAATTAATAAACTCTTTGATGATATTGACAAACGTGGTCGTGAATTTGCACAACCTGTTGCAGTTCGTATTAATGGAGAGTTAAAATACGCTATTATTAAACCTAAAGATGAATTCACTGAATTCGGTTTAGGTGATGATAAACGTATGCGTAAATTTGTTAAGGCGGAACGTGAGAAAGGTAATCATGTTTACGTTGGTATGTCTAAAGATGTATACCAAGTTATTTCTAGTAAAGATAATATTGCCGCATATAAAGATAAAGCAAACGCTAATAAAGTAGCGATTGACATGTCTCATGCATATGCTAAACAACTAGGTTATAGTGATAACGTATGGAATGCATATGTAGGTGTGCGTAATACATTAAATAAAATCCATAAAGACGTAAATGATAACCAAGTTTCTCGTGGTAAAGAACCTTCTGCTGATTTATGGGGTTATATCCCTCGTGAACATAAACGCTATGGAGTATATCGTATTGAAGTTAAATATAATCCAGAAACAAAAGAATACGGCAAAAAATATACAGTATTAACATCATTTGATACAGAACATCAAGCTAATCGCTTTGTTGATAGTTTAACGCCTGAAAAAGGTGTAGCGTATGCAACAATCCATCGTGATAGATACCAAGCTGATGCTTCTCAATCTTATGAAGGTTACTATTCCAATCTTACAGAAGAAGAAGAAAATCTTAATAAGGTGTATGAAAAAATGTCTACTGAAGATGCCGCAGCATTATTTAATAAAGTACAAGGTAATTACACAGAAATTAAGAAATTTATTGACCATTTCTTAAAAGGTAAAGATAAGTCTATGACTTATGACGACTTCCAAAATTTGATTAATAATAAAGAACGTATGAAAGAATTAGGTCTTAACCCTCGTAAGTTACAACAAGAAGTAGCACAAGCGAACTTTGAAAAGTTACTCAAAAAGGATAAAGATGGTGTTCTTACACATGAAAATGTGAGTGCGTACTTATATCGTAGTTCTGGTGCTCAAATGTGGAATAAACATAATCTTAAACGTGCTGGTGTTATGGGCCATCATGAAGACCATACAGCCGCTATTTATCATTATGCTATGACACAAGCTAAGTATCAAGGTAATGCTCCATTTTTAGACTTTGCTACACGCTATTACGAAGAAGCCTTTGGTGAAAATTATGAAGCACAATACGGTCGTAATGGTACTGGTGCTAAAAATGCACGACAAGATATTGTCCATGATTATATCCAACGTGTAATCGGAGCCCCTAATAAAGTAGACAAAGTGCTCAATCGTATTGGTCGTGAGTTACCATATATCGGTAATTTCATGGTGAAATACATGGGTGATAACTGGGTTACTAAACTTCTTAACCGTAATATGCAAGCAATGGCTGTGTTTAAATTAGGTGTATTCAGACCTACAGCCGCTATCGCTCAGTTTGGTACATTAGCTAACGTAGCCGCTTTAACAGGTTTTACTCCTGAGTTGCGTTACGCAATGAAAGAAGCTGGCCGTGGTGGTAAAGGCGGTAAATATGGTAAGCTATTTGATGACCTTGAAGTATATGAAGAAAATGCAAACCAAGCATCTGAATTCTTTACAGATGGTTTAGACTATCGTAAATTAAAAGTTCACGGCATTAATATTGGTAAAGCATTTGATTTATCTATGAAGGGCTTTATGAAAGCTGATGCATACACACGTAAAGTTGCCGCTATTGTAGCATATGAAAAATACTGCAAAGACCATAATATGGACCCTATGCAACCCAATAAAAATGACCCAGAAGGTTATCGTAAAGCTATGGAATATGCAAAAGATTTTGTAGTTCGTACAAACTTTGACTATAGCGATATTGATAGTCCTAGAATGTTTACTCAATTTGGTACACTAAGTAAAACATTATTACAGTTTAAGAAGTTCGGTGTTAAGGAAGCTGAATTCTTATTCACAGCTTTCAAACGTGATGATGGCTCTATTGACTACAAAGGTTTAGGCAGATTTATGGGCATCACAATGGGCATGGCAGGCTTTATGGGCTTACCATTCATGGGTGCTGGTGATGATATGCTCAAATGGTTGACAGGCAAAGGCTTATCTGACCGTGCAAAAGACCTTGCTTATGAATGGGCTGGCAATGACCAAACTAAACAAAAAATAGCTTTAATTGCTATGATGGGTGCCCCATCTATATTTGGTGTTGACTTTAGCCGTAACATTGGCTTCGGCGATTTAACTCCAAGCAATGGTAGTGATTTGTTAGGCCCTACACTTTCTACATGGGGAGCGTTAGGCGATGTAGCTAGAAATAGTCATGATTGGAAAGATGTAGTATCTGGAGTTGGTCATGCGTTATCACCACAACTTGGTAATATCTATCAAGTAGCATCTGGTAATATGCGTGATTGGAAAAATGCAGAGGATAAAGGAGCGTATACTTCACAAGAACGATTTGTTAAATTATTAGGCTTCCGTCCTGTACGTGAATCCGTAGAAAATGATTTAGCATATAGATTAACAATGGCAAATCAAGAGCTTAAAGAAGGGAAGAAAGAAGCTATTAAAGACTTCTTGCGTGACCCATCTCCAGAAAATAAACAACGCATTAAAGATTACGGTGTTACTGGTAAACAGCTTAAAGATGCTAGAGATTTACAACAAATGTCTGCTATAGATAAAGCTAATAAGTACTTACCTAAAAAATCTTCTATTGAGGCTGATAAGGTTAAAGAACAAGCTAAAGTTTATAATACATTTGCGGATGGTTTATATGATGAAATTGAGGAGGAATAATGGCTTATTATACTTTAAATGATATTGCCTATTTGGCCGCCAATTGTAATGCGGACCAAGTAACATTACATTGGAGTGGTGGGGGGTATGAAAATACCTCTCCTCACTATCACTTAAATATTTTAGACGATGGTAGAGTATGGTCTGATTACAACAATCTTGATGTAACATTAAGTCACACTTGGCATAGAAATACTGGTAATATTGGTATTTCAATTTTATGTTGTGCTGACGCAAGTGTAGATACAGAAGGTAATGTAACATGGGGTAGTGTTCCACCAACTGATAAACAAGTGAATAAAATGGCAATGATTGTTAAAACTATTTGTGACACTAAAGGTTGGGATATTACCAAAGATAGAGTCAAAACTCATAATGATTGGGCATTAATTGATGGATATTCTATCTATGATAATGACCCTGATATGCGTTGGGATTTAATTGCATTACCACAAGAAGAAGGTGACGGAGGTGATATAATTCGTGGAAAAGCTATATGGTATCATTACCACCCTGAAGAATGTACAGATTAAGATTTATCTTATTATTTTTATTGCGTTATTTGCGTTCTGTGGGCTTTTTTATTTAACCCATAGACAAACACACGTGGAACAATCTACACACACCTTACAGCCTAAAATAATGAACGAGAAGGCTATTATAGGAACTCAGACTACCGTATCTTATGTTCCAAAACAAAAAGAACTTCGTTACATAAATAATGTACCTACATATGTCAAAGAAGATACCGATGTAGAAGCTAATATTGAAAAGCCTGCTGTTACAGTTAAAGTAAATGGCAAGACGCAGAAGTTTAATTTACAACAAAATGAAACTCAAAAGTTTGAAGATGGTAAAGTAGTATTAAATCAAAAATCTACAGTTGAATTTGATGTTAAAGTACCAGAACGACACGAACTTAATGTATACGGACAAGAAGAATTCCGTGCAGGTAAATTCCATAGTCAAGTTGGTATAGATAAGCAAAACGGTAAATTAGTATATGGTGCTAAATACGATATTAATGATAAAGAACCTATATATTATGTACGCTACAACCTTGTAAAAATGTATACAAATTAAACACTTGACAAATTGATTTTTATATGTTACTATTATTATAGACATAATTATTACCTCCTCAGCGTGGTCAGGGGTGGGCTTGACGGCTCGCCCTCGGCTGTGCTACAATCCTCACAAAGCCAGCAACGGTGCGGCATCAGCCAAAGGGTTGACAAGCTGAGCATGCTGTGCTACAATGTGAGTAGTGGTGGAGCCACAGAACTTGCTCTACCGGAAGGAGAAAGCTATGTCAAGAAAAAAGTACAAAATTAGAAGAGGTATTGGAACACATTTAGTAACACACAGTATACAAAAAGAAAAAATTGAAGTGTGTGGTGTATGTGAATTTGGTAAACCTACCAAAAACTACAAAGAAGTTTTCTGCACTAAAAAGAAAATCTTCAAACCAGTAAAATCCTCTCGTATATTCAAATGCTTTGTTCACAAGCAGTAAATGAGTGAACCTCAAGCCTATCTCGGAATACGGCAGAGCGTTATTTCTGAACGGCAAATCATGGCACTAGGAAGTAAACGTATGATGGGTGAGAGTAAAGAAAACGCACTAACCAAGCGTAGTATATAGTGGCGTGTAATCACGCAAGCATCGAGGTTCTGGACAAACCGATGTAAAATAAATAACAGCACCCGTTTAGCGAGCGTGGTGATAGGCGTTATAGGCTCGGCGGTACAGCTCCCTCGAATCCATAAGAACCCCCGTCCTGATGTGGCAACGATGAAAACCTAAGTGGTAAGGTACTAGATAACGGCAGACCGAGGCTAGTTCGCAACACAGCGAAAATCGTCGTAAGGTGCAACGCACCAAGCCCCCCGACATGGGGGCAGTGCAATCAGCAGAGAATAGCGACAACCAGAAATTAAATACAACAATCAACCACGCAGTGGTTACAAACGAAGTGCGTAGTAACAGATATACAGTAGGTGCTCAACATTACTACTAATAAGTGATACAGTTACTTGGTATTCATAACTGGTGTGTTCGCACAATATCTTCACTAGCGTTCAGATATTACTTAGTTGGTAATACACATAAGAAAAGAATAATACGAACAGAAATATTCCTTCTTGGTATTATCTACAACTACAGGTATTAACACTGTGAGTATTATCCATAGCGGAGCGTCCTACATTATCAGTATTTTAGGTATTTACAACATTATCACCTTTAGCGTATTAGCATTGCTACAACTTAGTATTTAAAAGAAAGTATAAGAGATTACTCAGCGTAATATTGAATTACACTTCGTAATACGTTACACTAAGTAGACCCCATAAGGGGTCTTTTTTAATTTGACAAATTTATTTAGGTATGATATAATACAGTAAATGGAGGTAAGAAAATGTATCAAACAAAAGAAAAAACTAGAGAAAATATTGCAATTACTAATGCTTTAATTAAGCAAAATAAAAAGTTAATTAAACAGCTGGAAGAAACAAATAAACGACTGTGTGATGAATGCGACAACTGGATGAGGGAGTTAGAATATTTAGAAAAGGTATTATAATGAAAACACAAGATATATTACGAGAAAATGAAATTAAACTTATTGAAAGTTATCATCATGATTTAGGTAATCAAAGCTGGTTAGCATATTATATTGATAACTGTAAAACTGGTGATAGTTTAGATACTATATCTAATGAAGAACTAGCGTTAGTGCTAGCTTATATGGAAGATGATTATGCAGATTTATAAGGAGAATAAATATGAGTAAATATAGAATATTTGAACCATTAAATATGTATGATGATGATATATTGAAAACAACTATATCTTCATTCACTTATGCACATAATCATTATGATAATGCATATTATATTCAGGTAGGCATTGGTAGACATTATCTTATTGTGGAAGAGCCTATAGGTAATGTATCTTTAAATAGAATGTTTATCCATGAGTTAACTCCTAAACAATTATTTGATTTAACTGGTTTAAACTTGATTGAGATAAAATACTCAAATAAGGGTAATGATTTGGTTATTACATCAATGGAAATTAGTGAATACCTAGATGGATTTTGTTGTAATCAACAAGAGCTACCAATGATATTAACTAGCAATAAACAAGAACAAAAAATTGATTTTTATAGTATATTAGATGTAGTCAAACCAACAAAAATAACAGAAACATATGAGGTTGGTGATATTATTCCCAAATATAGAGCATCAAGGATTAAACAAATTTTGAACGATAATGAAGATAATATGTATAATTATTTTATTTCATACTTAATTGATAAGCAATGTCCATCTAAAAGATACGAGGTGAAAATATGAATTTTACCGATTTGCATAGTCATAGTTTTTATAGTAGACGTGATGCCTATTCATCTTTAGAAGAACGTATACAACGTGCTAAAGAAATAGGATATTCAGCCGTATCTTTAACAGACCACGGTACTACATCAGGTTTGACTTCCCATTATATAGCTTGTCAAAAAGCAGGTATTAAACCAATACTTGGTATGGAAGGATACTTTTCATATGATTTAGATATTAAAACTAGAGAAAATTATCATCTAGTATTATTAGCCAAATCGACAGAAGGTTTATATAATTTACGTAGATTATCTACATACGGAGCACAGCATCATTATTATAAGCCGTTGATTGATTATAAGGCATTAAGACAATATCATGAAGGCATTATTGTAAGTACTGCTTGTGTAGCTGGTCCATTATCTAATGAATTATTACGTGATGAATTTATTCAGCGAATGACCGATATTTTCGGTAATGATTTTTATTTAGAAATACAACCTCATGATTTTCCATTGCAATGGACATATAATACTACAGTTATGGAATTGGGAGATAAGTATAATATTCCTATTATTGTTACTGGTGATAGTCATTATGCGTATCCAGAACAAATGCAAGCACACCGTGATTTTCTATTACTAGATAGAACACTAGCAGATAAAAAAGAACAGATTGATAACGCTTATACTGAAAAAGCTAAAGAAAAATATCAAGAAGAATATAATCATATGTTAGAATATTATGGTAGCCGTGATTATCATATGTGGACAATTGATGAGTTTAAAGCAGTAATATCTAATCAAGAATATTATGATAATGTTGGTAAAATCATTGACAAATGTAATGTAGAAATACCATTTGGTGAAAACCATTATCCTGTATTCCCTGTTAAAGACCCAGCGAAATATGTTAGGGACTATTGTGCAAATGGATATAGAATACATGGTATTGCCAAAAAAGAAAATAAAGACGTATACGTAAATCAAATTAAACATGAATTGGATATTTTAACACAGGTAGATTATAACAATTACTTCTGTATTATTCATGATATGTTACAATGGGCACGGCAACAAGGTATGAGAACTGGTGCAGGTCGTGGTTCTGTTTGTGGTAGTTTAGTTGCTTATTTAATGGGTATTACTGAAATTGACCCTATTCAATATAATCTCGTATTTGAACGCTTTACTAACCCTGAACGTGTAACCCCTTGTGATATAGACACAGATTTTCAACAAAGTCGCAGACAAGAAGTTATACAATATATCCAAGATAAATATGGTTATGCTTATCCAGTTAGGACATTTGGTTTCTTAGGACCAAAAGCAGCAGTACAACACGCAGGCAGAGTACTAGGTAGAAAAGCATCTGATATAACTGCTATATCTAAAAACATCAATGACATTAGTGATATTAAAGATAAAGAAGTTAGGGGAATGGCTAATACATCAGTTAATCGTTTGGTCAATTATGGTACACATGCTAGTGCTGTAGCAGTATTTCCTAGCGACCCTGCTCAATGGTGTGCAATAGAATATCAAGACGGTCAATATGTAGCGGCAGAAGATTTCCATATCTTAGAAAAGCAAGGCATTCTCAAATTAGATATTCTTGGGCTGGCAACATTAGATATTATTGACGATGTATTAAGACGTGTACAAAATTGTAATATTAATCAAATACCGCTAGAAGATGATAAAACTGCACAATTACTACAAGCTGGTAATACGACCGGTATATTCCAAATTGAGTCTGATGTAATGACTAATATTGTTACTAATATTCATTCTAAGAGTGTGTATGATTTAGTGGATACAGTGGCTATAGGAAGACCGGGGGTATTAGATGTAGGCATGGATAAAGTATTTATTGCACGTAGACAAGGTATAGAGCCCGTTGCGTATTTACATCCATTATTAGAACCTATCTTAAAAGATACTGAAGGTGTGATTTTGTATCAAGAACAAATTATGCAGATTGTACAAGCGTTAGCAGGGTACACAATGGGTGAAGCCGATATTCTTAGACGTATTATTGGCCGTAAAGAATTGGATAAAATCAATACAGCTGTCGATGAGTTTGTTGAGCGTGCAGGTAAAAATGGTATCAGTGAAGATGTTATACGACCTATAGCAGAGCAAATGATTGCCTGTGGTTCTTACGTATTTAATAGAGGACATAGTGCGGCATACGGTTTAACTGCATGGCGATGTGCATATTTAAAGGCTCATTATCCAGAAGCATATTACGCATCTATTTTAGATATGAATTTTGGTGATAAAGAAAAGTTGTCTATATTTATTAATGATGCTAAAAAACATGGAATTAATATCGTTCCACCTGATATATACGGAGATATTAAATGTACTACAGGGAAAAATGTTGTATGTTTAGGCTTAGGTGCGATAGCAGGCTGTAGTAATTTAAAATCTTTTACATCTGAGCGTGGTAAAACATTTTTAGAAATTAATCAAAATATGAATATGACACAGTTAAAGGGTTTAATCTATAGTGGTGCTATTGATGATGGTGATGATAGAAATGATTACATGCAATATATTAAATGGTTAAAAGACAAACGTAAATCTAAAGGTGATTATGTATTTGATGCAAATCATCAAGACAACCTAAGTAAAGGAGCTATGGAGTTAGCTGTATTAGGTTATACATTCCATAGCATTTTTGATGAATACGATATTAGTATATGCACAGGTAATGTTAAACCAGCTATTATATTATCTGTGACTGCTCGTAAAACTAAAAAAGGTAAACCTTATGCCTTCTTAACTGTACAAACACCTACAGGCGTAGAAAAATTAGTAACATTTGAAGTTGATTTTACTATGTTCACCAAAGGGAATGTGTACGCACTACGAATTAGGGACGGTGTGGTGGTCGATGCCTGCTCAGTGAACCGCTTGACAGCCTGAGCAAGCCATGCTACACTGTGATTGTCGATGAGGTGGTGCTGACACCTAAGATATTTATTTTATTTAAGAAAGGATAATAGTATGAAAGAAAAAACAGTAGAAGAAATCTTTGCGGCACTAAGAGAACCTTTCCCTCCACAAGATATTCAGTGGCGAATTGGTCAAAAATCAAAAGACGGCAAGAAAGCTATGGTATTACCGTATGTAACTAACCGTGCTATTATGGAACGCTTAGACCAAGTAGTAGGTGTTGGTAATTGGTATCCAGAATTCAGACCTGTAGATTCAGGTGGCGAACATGGTATGATTTGCAGATTAACAATCGTGATTAATACTGGTGATGATTTAGGCTGGCGTGCATTAACACGTGAAGATGGTGCTAGTAATACCAAGATTGAACCTATTAAAGGTGGTATTTCTGACAGTATGAAGCGTGCGGCTGTTCAATTTGGTATTGGTCGTTATTTGTATAATTTAAAAGAAAGCTGGGTTGCACTTGGAGACTATAATCGGTTTGAGCCTCCTCATTTGCCTATTTGGGCTTTACCTAAAGGTTATGCCGAAGCACAAGTACAAGACAACGGCGTTGAGTTGTATGACTCAAGAGAGACAAGTACGTCTACATCTGCTACTACATTTACACAAGGTAAATATGCGAATAAAGCGATTTCTGAAGTAAGCGATATACATTATTTGCGTTGGGTAGTAGAGCAATCTAAGTTTAGTGAAGCTACTAAGAAGGCTTGCCAAGAAAGATTGGGTGAACTTAATGGTTAAAGAATTATTAATTGACCTTGACATTCTACATAAACATAAACTATCTGTAGCATTAGTACATGGCTTTATTAGACAAGAAGCAGAAGAGCGTGGATATACGTTAGCTGGTAAAAAATTTATTGTATTACGATGTCCTGATATTGCAGATGGTATTGGATTAAGTCGCATTACAACTTGGCGTGCAGTAAAAACTTTGATTGACGAAGGATATGTAGAACGTATTAAAATTAAAGGTTCAAGGAATAGTTCTTATGCGGTGATGTAATGTCTAAAGGTTTTAATATTTTTGACAGAATAACCAAGCTATACATCGAAAAATGTTCTGATGAGCCCTTGTTTGTAAATAAAAAACTAAGTATATCTTATTTCAAATTGAGGGCTCATTTCTATAAACAGGATGAAAATACACTCGAAAAAATATTACGTTATTTAGAAGATAAACCTAATAAACAAATTATGACATTAACAGAAATGTATCAAGATGCTGAGCAGTATCGTTTATATAGGATAAAGAAACATAACGAAAAAGAGATGAAGTCTGTTAGAATAGAACGTGAAGATAGTTATAGCTTAGATGATGTATTAAATTTATGAGGTGTATATGAATATTACAGAAACTATAATCCAACAAATGGATATTATAGATTTCATTGGTAAATACACAAATTTACACCAGAGTGGTCGATACTGGAAAGGTAAATGCCCATTACATGAAAGTGATGATACCTCAGAAACATTAGTTGTATTCCCTGATACTAATTCATTTTATTGCTTTAGTTGTGAATGCGGGGGTTCTGTAATTAATTTCTTATCAGATAAAGAAAAGATTAGTTATCGTGCGGCCACTGAAATCTTGGCTAAAGAATGCAATATTAGTTTAAAGGATAATAAAGAATACCAACTCGAAGCTAGTGAAGAAATGCGTTTTACTAGAGAAGCTGATATGTATCATAAAAATGTTAGTTCTATTGGTGAATATTTAGCTAAACGAGGTTTAACAAATACTACTATCAATGATTTTAATTTAGGTTTTCATGCTGATTGTTTGACAATTCCATTGCGTAATGAACATGGCCAATATGTTAGTATGGCAATCAGACAGTTTAATAAGAAGCCTAAATATAAAAATACACCTAATAGTATTTTGTATAAGAAATCATCTTTCTTATTTAATCTTGATTTAGCTAGAAAGAAAATTAAAGATAGACTATATGTATGTGAAGGTTATATGGATGCAATGAGTGGTCATCAAATGGGTGAGCCTACGGTTGCATATTGTGGTAGTGAATTACACAGAGACCAGATTAGAAAATTAGCAGGTTTTATTCGTAAAGAGATTACCATTGTTATATGTCCTGATAATGATGAAGCTGGTGTAAAACATTTACCACGAACACGAGACCATTTCCAGTCTATGTTACCTAAGGCAAATATTCGTGTATTGATTATGCCAGAAGAGTGTAAAGATATTAATGATTTGCTATGTGCAGGTTATGAATTATCTGATTTGCCTACAGAACATATTGACATTTTTGTTATTAAACAGTTGGTAAAAAGATACAAAACTATTGAAGAGCAATATGTAGTTGCAGAGTCTTTCCTTAAAACAATACGTTCTCCTATGATTAGAGCCGAAGCTATTCAAGCATTAGGTGAAATTTGGAAACGTGATGTATCTGACTTAAAAGCATACTTTGATAGCGGTGTATCATCTGAACAAGATTTATTAGAAACATTACATGATGCTTCTAGTAGTCTTAATCAACTGCGAGATATTTACAAGCGTGGTACATATCCTACTCACTTCCAGCTATTAGATAACTGTATTGGTGGTGTATCAAAAGGTCAAGTATTCTTGATAGGGGCGTATTCGTCGTCAGGGAAGTCTGATATTGCTATTGAGTATATATTACGACAGATAGTCCAGAATAAAGCTAACGTAGTATTCTTTAGTTTAGAAATGCCACGTGGTAAAATCATGGAACGTATCGTATGTAAGATACTTAAAAAACGTATATCAGAAGTTAAAGAACTTATCATACAAGGCGACCAATTAGTCAATCAAGTACTTGACAAAATTGGCAAAAAGTTGTATATTGTAGATGAGAACAATTTATCTATGCATGATATTGAGCGTTATATTAATACTATTAACACTCGTAATATTATGGAAGGTGGAGTTGACGTTATCGTTGTTGATTACTTCACTTATTTAAAAGGTGCAGGTGATTACGATGGTGCAAGTGAACAAGCCTTAATGATGAAAGGTATTGCCAAACGCTATAATGTTATCTTTACCATGTTATCTCAACTTAATCGTAGCGGTAATACATATGAAGAACCAACGATGAACCAATTAAGAATGACTGGTGATTTGGAAGCATCTGCTGATTATATTCTAATGATTTGGAGACCTGATAGGGCACCTAATTTATCACTAGAAAAACAGCAGGAACTTCGTAATATTACACGATGTAAAGTAGAGAAAGCTCGTGATGGTATGAGTGGTCCACCAATGTTTGAACTAAAATATAATGTTGAAACTTGTAGATTAGAAGAAGTGTTGACAACTGATTAATAATATGATATATTATATATAGAGGTGATGATATGACGGTCAGACAACTAATTAACGAATTGATGGAATATCCATTAGATATGCCAGTGCAAGTTGAAATTTATAATGACGGGAAGCCTTTACAAAGTTCTATTTCTGCTACATATCGTGATTATATGCGTGAGGAATATCCTTACATTGCAAGAGAACACTGTGTTTTAATATATGGAGATGATGTATAATGGAAGATAAAGACAAAAAGAAAAAACAAGATAATGATAACCGTGTAAATGACTACTCGTACTGTGATGTACCATATGTACCAGTAGATACTACTCCATCTTGCGATGTTGTAATTTGTGATTGTCCATGTGATTGTGGGTGTTAAGATGCATACACATATATTTAAGCGAACTATGACAGAACAAAATATTAATGAGCTCAAACGAGCTTTGAAAGACCCATTAATGTTTATTGATTATCCAATTAGCTTTGCTAAAGAGGTTGGTGAGTATATGACTAATGATAATGATGACTGGTCTACTTACATCACAAAGGTATTTGAGTGTAATGATGGTCGCATTATTCTTGTGGAATATAGCCATGTTATTGGTCATACAGGACCTCAAAATATTAAAGCATATTTTTATAAAGAAGATAATATTATACCATATAGTAATAAAGAAAAATCTATATCGCCAAAACGTATAGATATAACTTCTGGTCGAGATGCTACATTATACGATAGGGAATATAATATTTAGAAAGGAAATTAAATGCCATACACATTATATAAATGCCCTGATGGCGAATTAGTCAATATTAATGATTGTCTTTCTAAATGTAGATTATGTGGTGAATACGATAGTAACGGTGAACCTTGGGTACCTGCTGGTAGGTGTATGAGCTTACAAACATTGCGTGCTATTTCAGAACAGCGTAAATGGACAGGCAAGCCATCTACCACACAATTGCTTAAAGGTACCCGTGAAGTGTATTTAGAACTTACACAACAGTATCATATCTCACCTAAGGACTCTGTGTTTATGCTGTTTGGTACGGAAGTACACGGTGGTTTAGAAGGCCATGTGGATACAGAGAATGGTGAAGTTACTGAAATACGTTTAGAAGATGATTATTCAACTGGTGCATTTGATTATTATACACCTGAAAACGGTGGTACATTAGTTGATACAAAAACTTATGGTAGTTATAAGGCAGCTCATACTCTTGGATATTACATAAAAAGAGAAGAGACTGATTACATCTACAAGTCTGGTGCTAAGAAAGGTCAGAAGAAAACAGTTAATGTTTTATACAAAGATGGTCCACATTTAAGATTTGACTTAGCTGTACAGCTAAATGATTATCGTATAAAAATTGAAAAGAAGCTCAATTTACCAGTAGCTAATATGTGCTGTCAAATCTTAGTGCGTGACGGTAATACTCATATAGCAACTAGTCGTGGTATTACAGAACCAAGTTATTTAGTCCCGATTAATAAAATCTCAGATATTTGGGTCGAAAGATATATGAGAAAGAAAAGTCAGGACTTAATATATGCGTTGGAAAACAGCGTGTTACCACCTCCTTGTAAACATAGAGAAACATGGGGTGGTAGAAAATGCAAAGATTATTGCAATGTATGGAAGTTTTGTGAAGAAGGAAGGAAAGCACATGAAATTCAGTAAAGGTTATTTAGTAGTACATACAAACAAGGAAGGTTACACTGTTGATATTGAAGGTATTACACCTCAAGAATTAACAGTCATTTATTCAAATATTATCGCAAGACATTTTGGGGTAGATGCTGGTACATTTATGGATGTAATGCTTACCCATCTTGAAAAAACTCGTGAAGATATTGAAAATGAACCAGTATATGAAGACCCAAATGAAGCTGGTTATGATGCATTCACTGGTGAACCAATTGAAGATGATAATGAGTTGGAATGTGATTGTGAGTTAGGTATTTGTTACGATTTAGATGGTCATGAAGTCGCATTTGAAGATTTACCTGATGATGTGCAATTAATGTTGTTAGAAGTAGCTAAGGGGCTATAATGGAAACAAAAGATTTTACTCATAAACTTAATACGATTATCGACCTATTCGTAAAGAAAAGTAAACAGTATTCAGACGGTAAAGATATTTTATCTGCTTTCCGTAAAGCTGGATTAGTTCATGGTGATGGTAGTGTAAAATCTATGTTTGAAGCTATGTTAGTTTATAAAGGTAAACATGATTTAGCATTAGCTGAACATGGACTGGACCTACCTGATGCACAGGAACGATTACATGACATTATTGTTTATTGCGTATTAGGGAGTTTGATGATTGACGAAATGCGAAGTAAAGACAAATTGCAAGGTTCCAAAGGATAGTTGTTGGTATTGTGACAATTATAATTTGTATCAACCTAAAAACCCTAATATTTTATCACCTCGTCAAGCACAACAAAAACTTGAATATAAGTTAGCTAAAAAGGTTAAGAAGCAGACTACTGCTAGTAAGAGAGGTAAGGCTAACCGTCGTAACGGTCGTAAAGCAGAGAATGATTTGCTTAAATATTTACAAGCATTACACCTTACAGTACATGCGGTACCTGCTTCTGGTGCCTTTAAATTAACCAATGCTATTAAAGGCTACGGAGATAGCGAAATAGCTAAACGTATGTCAGGTGATTTAAAATGGGATATTGGTGATAAAATATATACCATTGAAAGTAAGCGTGATGTGAATACAGATGGTCTTTACAAGAAGGCAGAAGCTGGCCCTATTCATTATGTTGGGTTTGCTTATATGCTTCGAGAAGATTTATTTGAAGCATTAATTAATGATGTGGATTTTGGTGATACAATACCCAGAGAACCGAAAGGTCTTAAAAAGATTGAAAAATATTTTAATCAAGATAATAGTGATATGGTTGTAATTAGTAGACCGTATTTACCTAGGTTATTTTTTATTAAAGAGGAACTATACGATGCCATCAGAAAAGAAAAAATACTTTAAAATATATGTAGATAATAATGATACTGTTAGCTTTGATACAAATATTGACAAAGCTAGTTTACTAATTAATGTATTAGCAGTTGCAAATGCGTCTACTGTGGAAATCCTAAATAAATCTACTGGAAGAACAGATATTGGTGATTTATTATTAGAAGCCACATTAGAGGCTTTAAGAAAAACAAAAGATGAAGGTGGTGAAGCTGATGAAAGTAATGAATGAAACATTTGATAAAATTTTAGATTGTCAATCCATCTTTATTTCCGCTGTGTATGATGATGCAGATAAAAATCTTATTCTTGGATATAATGTTAAAGGTTCTTTGGCAAATGGACGTACTGAAGTAATTGCTAAATGTGAAACTAAAGAACAAGCTACACAATTAATCCAATTACTTGGTACTGATTTGTGTGTATGTATTAGACCAACATATTTTAAAGAAAGACCAGTGGTGTAGTCATGGTGCAATACGAAGATATTAAAGAGTTGTCTGATGAAATTAGTGAAATGTATAAAACATTACAAGATAATGACGCTGACACAGCTTTTTATATAATGAAAGAGTCATCCCTTTTGTTACCCAGCTTTGAAGAATTATCTCATGAATTACTGAAGTTATTAAGTAATTTAGAAAAAACGGCTAAAGCTACACAGGCTAAAGTTAGTAGAGAAAGTTCTAGTAAAGTAACAGAGGGAGACCGTATTGCACTATCAGACCCAGTAGTACTAGATGTTTGGAAAAATCATGCTGATGTACAATATAAACAACGATTAGTACAAACACAAATTGACTTCTTGAAACGTATATATTTTGACTGTAAATTAGTATACGAAAATGTATGTAGACAAAATCGGTCAGTAATTGGAGAAAAGTTGGTGGGTAGAGCATGACACAAAGAGATTACGAGTTTATTACGGAATGTTATGAAAAGCCGTTTCTTCAATATTGTCAAGAACAAGCTACGTGGTTAAGTATGATAAATAATCAAGAAGTATATTTAATATGTGATGCTGTGCAAATGAAAGCATTAGTATTAACATATAGTGGAAGGGTGTTAGGTAAATATGAGTACTAGAAATAGAGAAATTCCATTAGGTACACATATTGATACGCCTGATGGTGAAATACGTGTTGGTTTAGTAAAATACGACCCAAAGAAAGATGAATATTTTTATTCTGTATTTGGTAGCAAATCTAAATGGTATCATGAAAAGGAAGTAACAATATGCGAAAAACAACCAATAAAAAGACGGAAAAAATTATCAACTTTTGGAAAGAAAACAAAGAAATCCTAGGTGAATTTCTAGCGATTTTTTCATTTGGTGCATTATCATTAATTCTATCTGTTATTAATTTGGACTTGCCACATGGTATCCAAATTATGTTATGTATTATTCTGTTTAATACATTATGGGCTCAGTTCCATGCACAACGTGCATATTACGCAATCAAAGAAATAAAAGAACAGGAGAATAAAAAATAATGTTAATTGCACAAGAAGAAAATTTAGTAAGATTATTACGACAAATGAAAGACCAAGGATTTGAAAGTTTTGTGATTTTAGAGGGTGGTGTATTAAGTATTTTTGGTAAAGATGTGGAAGGCCAGATGATTAATATGCCACCTAATATTTTAACTACATTATATTCCTGTTTACTTAAACATAAATCACCATACTCTATCACCCGTATTATTGCAGATATTGAACATGATTTTGTTGGTCCAGATAAAGGATTTGAGTGGAAGCCTTGTATACATAAACCTAATAAGTTAAAATTTAGAGAAAGTAAATTAGGGGAAATGGTATTTACAATGAATGGTGTTGTTCGTTGCAACAAAGGTGATAAAATCATTATTGGGGTAAATAGTGAACAATATCCATGTGATAAAGAAATCTTTAAATTATTATATGATGAGGTGTAATATGCAAGTAATTAAACGTGATGGAACATTAGAAGATTACAATGGTTCTAAAATTGAAAAAGCAGTAGAAAAATCTATGTTTGCTACATATCTAGCTATGGAGCCTACTATGTTAGCTGAGCCTTTTCGAGTATCTTTACATGTATGGGATATTGTTAAAGATTTAAGTCATAATATCACTATTCATGATATAGAACGACTTATCTATAGTAAACTAACTGATGATGGATATACCGATGCTGCTATTAATTATATTGAATACAAAACAAAACGTGATATAGCACGTAGCAAACATAAATTAACTCAAGAATTTTTAGATAAATATCCAGACTATCCAGAATGTATGGATGAATTGGCTAAATTTGTTTATATTCGTACATATTCTCGTTGGTTGCCTGATAAAAATAGACGAGAAACATGGAAAGAAACATGTGCTCGTGCTATTAATGGGAATTGCTCTTATTTACCAACTGAAGATGGTGAACCTGAAAAACTATTTGATAATATGTTTAATTTGCGTCAACGTATTTCTGGTCGTATGTTATGGATGGGCGGTACTGAAGCATTAAATAAAACTCCATTAGCAGCATATAACTGTTCTGGTATTGTAATGGATAATATTCAGTCGTTCCATGAATTATTCTACCTATTAATGGTTGGTACTGGTGTTGGTTGTCGTGTATTAAAAGAAGATATTGCTAAACTTCCTCAATTTGATACATCTAAAAAGTTATACCATGTAAAGGCACCTATCCCTCAAGGTGCTACGTTGGAGCACACTAAAGTTTCTAGCTACGGTCATAGCGTTATTATTACCGTAGGTGACAGTAAAGAGGGATGGTGTGAAGCATTAACTGCGTATCTTGAAACTATGATGGATAATACCACTAAATCTATTTCGATTGATTATAGTTATATTAGGCCTCAAGGAGCTCCATTAAAAACATTTGGTGGTTATGCAAGCGGCTATAAATCTTTACAAGAAATGTTTGAAAAACTTCATAAAATTATTACAAAAGAAAGTACTGATGGTAAACTTCGTCCATTAAATGTTTCTGATATGTGTAATATCATTGGTCAAAACGTAGTAGCTGGTGGCACACGCCGTACGGCAGAGCTTATTCTATTTAGCCCTGATGATGAAGAAATGCTACACGCTAAGGAAAACTTAGACCCAGAACATTATTTCCGTTACATGTCTAATAATTCTATGTATTTAGAAGCAAAACCTAGCCACGAAGAATTAACAAAAATTATGAAGTCTATTAAAGAAACGGGGGAGCCAGCGTTCATCAATGTAGATGGAGCTAAAACACGTAGAGCAGATTTTGCTATTGTTAACCCCTGCTGTGAAATTATGTTGCCAAATAAGGCTGTATGTAATTTAACAAATATTAACGTATCTAAATTTATTGATGAACGTGGCAATGTAATGATACCTCAACTTAAAGAGGCTTGTAAATTATCTGCTCGTGCTTGTTATCGTTTAACTGAACCTGAGTTAGAATTAGAAGGTTGGAGTGAAATCCATCATCGAGACCGTCTAATTGGTTGCTCTATTACGGGTTGGCAAGATGCTGTGGCAGGCGTGCTATCTCATGAAGAGCAAGCCTTATTGTTAAGCTTAATGAAAAACTGGATTAATGAATTTGCTAATGAATACGCAGATGAAAATCATAGACCTCGCCCTGTGTTGTATACAACTGTACAACCAGATGGTACAGGCGGATTAATTAGTGGTTGTTCGGCTGGCGTACATTATAATCATTCTCCTTATTATTTCAGACGTGTTCGTATTTCTACTAATTCTCCATTATATCAAGCTGTTAAACACTTAGACGGTTGGCAAATTGATAATGAAGTTGGCCAAGATGATGACGGTAATACAAAAGTTATTACGTTCCCTTGCAAATCTAAATCTACTATTACTAAATATAATGTATCAGCTATTGAACAATTAGAACAATATAAAATGATGCAGAAATTCTATGTAGACCATAATACTTCTATTACTGTAACAGTAAAAGATGATGAATGGGGCGATGTGGTAGATTGGTTGGATAACAACTGGGATTATGTAGTAGGTATTTCTTTCTTGTCTTTAAATCAGGATTATTATCCTTTAATGCCGTATGAAGAATGTACAAAAGAACAATATTTAGAATTAAAATCTAAAATGGCTCCGCTTGACCCAGAATTAGTTAATAAATATGAATTTGAACTACAAACTGTAGGTAAAGATTTTGAAATTGATGAAAGTGGCGAATGTGAGGACGGTCATTGTCCTGTGAGGTAGCCTTGCTCAGCGAGGGGTTGACAGCCAGCCCCTCCTTGTGCTACACTAGAAACATAGGAGGTGACATTATGTTTATTTACAAAAGTGGTGATATATTAAAATCGCCAGCAGAAAATATTGTTAATCCAGTTAATACATTAGGTCAATCTGGTAAAGGTTTAGCTTTACATATCAAAAAAGCGTATCCTTTAGTTGAAAGAGAATTTCGTTATGTATGTCAAGCTGGTGAATTTGAGACTGGCAGTATTTTGCGTTTACCTACTCCAGATGGTAAATATATCTTATTTTTCCCTACTAAAGAAGATTGGAGAAAGCCATCTACATATGAATATATTCATGCAGGTCTCGAAACATTAAGGTATATCTGCCAAAATTTACCTGAGAATTCATCGGTAGCTATACCTAAATTAGGATGCGGTTTAGGTGGACTTGAGTGGAGTAAAGTATTATTATTGATACATAACTACTTAGGGGAAATTAAACACGTTACATTTTATATTTATGGGCCAAATGTCATGGAGAAATAATATGAAACATTTATTTAGAGCAAAAGACACAACAGGCAAATTAGTATACGGTGATGTTGTATATGGTACACCATATGACACATACGATAGTAGAGAAAATGAAGGCTATACACATCTATTTATAACTGATATACGTTATTTTGAGCGATGGGAAGTAGTATTCGATGACGATGGATATGCAGATGATGAGTATTATCCTGACTGGGATGTTGATGTGATAGACATTAATTGGAATACATTAGAATTTAATTTAAACGGAAAGTGGATAAAATATGAGGTAAAACATGAAAGTAGCAATGATTAACTGTACACCATTAGATATATCTATTCATGCTATGGGTAAATGCTATGGTGTTGACACAACAAAACAATCTTTAACGCGTGCTATTAGTTCAGGACATTTTTCTTTACTAGAGCATGTTTATGTATCTTTTGATATTGAAATGTCGCAAAAATGTTTAGCACAAATTACACGACATAGGCATTTATCATTTACCGTAAAATCTACACGTGGTGCAGACTTTGGTCATAGCGGTTATTTTGACTCTCATGAACATGACTGGAGTAATATTATAAATAGAACTTTAATGGCAGAACATATTAATAAAATTATTGAAGAGCAAATTGCCAAATACCAGAAGCTTATAGATGATGGTGTTCCATATCAAATTGCAGCTTATGTATTACCACTAGCAACCAATGTCACAATGACAGTTACTGGCAATCTTAGAGCGTGGTTAGAATATCTACCTAAACGATTGTGTAAACGTGCTTCTCGTGAACATCAAGCCATTGCTCGTCAAATTTATACACAATTAAATGCAATTTATCCTAGCGTAGTTAATTTAAGCAATATGGGTATGTGTGAAGGTTGTAAAGAAGTATCATGTGATTTCACATCACATAAAAAACAACCAAAAACACCAGTTAGAAAGGAGCTAGAATGGAAGAGTTAATTTTAATTGTGCTGATTTGTATATCTATTATATCCATGATGTGTTTAATTTTAGCAAAGACATTAGCCACTTTAACCGTAATTGCGGCTGTATGTTGGATATTTAATCTATTCTCCGTAACTAGCTCGATGGTATTATGGTTATTTTTTGGTGCTATTTGTAGCGTGCTATGTTTAATTATACTTGCTATTATTGCATCAGCTATTTCTATGTTGGAGGATTAAAATGGAACCAATTGTAAGCCCGTTAATGATATATTTAATTAATTTAGCTCCTAATATTAAACAAATGTTATGTACTATTGCAGTGGCTTCTGTGGCGATATCACTCTTTGCATTATTTGTTAGATGTATATGTACAGATGATAGGTGGGAAACTATTGAACAACATAAACGTAATGCTATATTTAGAGAAAAGTGTTTAACAGTTATTAAATATATATTGCCTATAGGCTGTGTGGCATTTATAATACAGACATTTATTCCTAGTAGAGATACAATGATGGCTATGATTGTGGCAAATTATATTACACCTGATAATTTACATGGTGCTAATGAAGTAATTAAATCTAATTTACAAGATTATATCAATATAATTGTAGAAGGTATTAATAAGGTGAAATAACATGAATAAAAATGAACAAAATAATTATAAACAACGATTTGTTAATGAATATACAGAACTCAAAGATAGACATCGTAAATTGAGAAAAATGCTAGTTAAGTATGATGCTGGTAAATTAGAATTTACACCAACCTGTCCGATTGATTTATTGCGTAAACAAAAATCTTTAATGGGTGAGTATCTTAATGTGTTAGAAATTAGAGCCGTTATTGAAGATGTGGAGTTACCAGAATAATGAAATCACCATTTAGAGCTAAAAAAGATGGCCAGTGGATATATGGTACTCTCCATGTAGACCAGCAAGGCGTTATTCATTTTTTATCCCCAACTGCAATACGTAACATCGGTGATTATAGTTTAGATGAATTACGTGGTATGATTTTTAAAGTGGAATTAATGTCAGTTGAATGGGACACATTAGAAATCAATAATGGTAATCAATATATATCATATGACATTAATAACCCAACTAAAAAGATTAGAGGTGATTTATTTGAGTTCTTACCTTTCAGATTATTTTGACACTATTTATAAAATCAATCAATATTATCGTGATAAAAAGCCTATAGGTGATATTAATGCATTATTCGTTAAAGCTGAGTTTTTAGAAAACGCTACTAGCGATGAGCTTCAAGGTTATGATGAAACGTATCATCACTTAGATAATATTGACGATGAGTGTATTTTAGATGGTAGTAATAATTGCTATATCGTTCGTGGCGATGATAGAATATTCTTTTATGCTAATAATGGTGAAGATACCAACTTAGTAGCAGATATAGTTATACCAAAATCAGTGGTAGACTTGACATTTACTGATGGACATGGTACACTAAAATCAGAAATAAGTGTTGCTAAAGCAATGCAACGTATGAACACTTTACGCAACAGAATAGAGGAATACAAAATTAATAGAAAGGCGTATAACTATGAACAATACAACAGACAAAGTGTACACAACAGCACTAGCCAAACCACTGAAGTTTAGTCCGTCAGTATTTATTAATATTATCAGTGCTCAGCGTGAAATTTACTTAGATAAACGTGACCATTATGCTGATATTCATGATGATATTAATATGAGATATTACGAACATAAAGCCGATGCTTGTCGTGAATTATTGCGTATTATTACTGAGAATTTTTAGAAAGGATGATTTTATTAAACAGGTAAGATTAATTATTCTCACAACAATATTGGCATTATTGCCGATGATTACATTTGCATATCCAGTGAATGTAGAATTAACAGCCTATACTCATACAGGTGGTATTATGGCTAATGGGGAATATCCTCATGTAGGAGCGGTAGCATCTAATGACTATCCATTAGGTACTGTAATTTATATATATGGTCGTCCATATATTGTAAAAGACAGAATGGCTGATGGTGTGTATGGTGTTATTGATATTTTTATGGATAGTTATGATGAAGCTATTCAATTTGGTAGACAGTATACAACAGTATATGTAAGTTAAGGAGAAGCAATATGAATAAAGTAATTCTTGAAGGTGTTATGGCTCGTACCCC
>FLSE01347903.1_pt1 | contig 76363 bp, 70 predicted proteins | sample 1550461 | NCBI WGS metagenome assembly FLSE01 (sample SAMEA4031758, study PRJEB14383) | metagenome | biome: human; feature: oral; material: saliva | place: Philippines | collected 2014 | reverse complement strand
GAATATTTGGTCGAGTGGGATAAGGAATTGCTGAAGAAAAAGCATTATTATGCGTCGGGCAAGCGTTTGATTGCTGATGATGTGTGGGTCAATACGAACTCCAGCAGCGATCCGTTGGCGGCCCAACGTAGTCTTATTCGTCACGATGCCGACAGGGTAGCGCGCGAATTGATGCGGATTTATTTTGCGTAATTTATTTATTTAGACATCCTAGAGAGGCAACTATACTTGCAAAGTTTTATAGTTTGTGATATAATTCACAAGCTGATTATGACAAGTAAAGAAGTAAATAGACACTCACCAGACAATATTACCAGCCCTTGTGGTCAAGGCGAAATCCTTTCTAACCGTGAATGTCTGGCTAAGGAGTTGGTGGAAACATTTAGCGGAGACCATTTAACTCCGTCGCGCAGATTTGCCGCGAATATTATTATAGAGATGCCAGAAGATATAGAGGGTAGGCGGCGGATTGACTACATTAGGAAGGCTCTTGATGGTGTACCTAAAGAGATTGACCAAGACGTAGTTATAAGTATATTGGAAGACTATAAGGTCTTACAGGATGCATTTTTATCGTATATTGACGGTATTGATGAAGATTCACTGGCGGGAAGGGCGCTAAAGCTTGAGGATAATCAAGTGATCCCTGACGATTTAGACGTAGACGGTGATGGCTACAGTAAGAGCCCGTGGGCTGAAAACCCACCAATTCCGGCGCCACATATTGATAACTTAATAAAGATGTTCTCAACAAAAGACGAGGGTCAGGGCCTAGGTCTGGAAACCGCGATGATTGCTGGGGCTATAACTCTAGCTAATCTAAAAAGTGCTCCTTATCATAGTGCATTTGCGTATAAATGTGCAGTATTTGCCGAAAACTTTTTAATTCCAGTGTGTAGTATTAGTGGGTTGGATAACTTAGAGTCCGAGCTGAAAGATGAAATTGACATTATGGCGGGGCGTAATATTGGAGATGCTTTATACCGCAAGGATGCCCTGAGTAATGATATCGATTCAACTATGAATGAGGTTGATAGGATCGTGTCGTTACATTTTGGAAACAGGCATTCAACTGATCCTGCACGATTTGATTTTGCTATAGGGAATTTTAACGGTGCGCTTTCTGAAATGCTGGGAGAATCAAATTTGAAGCCTGCCGTAAATACTAATTCTTTACATAGTACGTTTTTTGGATCTGGTACTGTAAAAACCTCAAATGGGTCAGAATTAGGAGTAAGGGCTCGAGGCAAGGGTCGTGGCTCATATTGTAAAAAATTGTTACAACTTATAGGTTACTACGATACACATTCTCAGCCTCTAAAAGATGTGGGAGAATTTCACCCCATTGACCTATATGGTATGACAGTAATTTGTAATGACAATGAACAATTGGCTGATTCATATGCGAATGCTGTAATTAGAGCTATTGATAGCGGTAAAATTACTCCGTATCCAGCTCCAGGTCGAAAAAATGAGTGTTTTGTGATTAAAGGTTCTTTAGATTTTCAGGAAAAGATTCGTCAGAAAATTCTCGATAAAATACCGGACGTTGACATGAGAATGTTTAGTTTTAAAAATAGCAGTAGTGGTTTTACTGACGCAAAGATTACGGGGTTTTACGAAACGGGTGACGGAAGAATTCCGTATGCTCCGTTTGAGCTGCAATTTTCCACACCACCCGCTCGTTTATTAGCTCGGGCTGGCAAGAAGGCGGCTCATTACTTCTTTAAATTGCATAAAATCTATGGCGATTTGGTGAGTATGACCGACGAGACGGCTGGTGCGGCAATTGATATTTGGCAGCGTAAACAAGATTACTTTAATATTCCTGACAACAGCGCTAAAGAGAAGCATCTGACAAACCAGAGTCGTAAGCGTGTACGTGAGTTTAAGCGTGCTTACAGGAAACTAGAGAAAAAGCGTCGCAATATGGCCAAAAGTGCTATGACTAGTATATAATTACACTAATGACAACTTACTATACTGACGGTTCTGCTTCGCCAAACCCTGGTCTGGGCGGCTTCGCGGTTATTCGTGATCTTCAGCCGTGGATTTTGGGTTCGGAAGACGGTGATACTACCAATATTCGCATGGAAGGTAAAGCCTTAATCGCGGCACTGAAAGATGCTAATGGCGCGCCTTGCGTGATTTATTCTGATAGTGAGTTTTGGATTAATGTTGTTACCAAATGGGCTCCGAGCTGGGAAAAGCGTGGCTGGACAAAGAAAAACGGTGATATTAAAAATCTGGATATTGTACGTGAATTGTACGAACTATATTCGAATTCTCAAGCGGATTTGCGTTGGGTGCGCGGTCATGAGGGCGATGAAGGAAACGAATTGGCTGACGAATGGGCTAATCGAGCACGTGAAGGCGAGAGATTGGCTAAATAACTGCTAGCGACATCTGATAAAAATTGCTATACTAGAAAAATGGAAGAAGTGAGGGAAACGACTGATATTTTTTTGTGGGCAAATCAAAATGACGCAAAAAAGAATGATTTACAGATAGAACTGTTCTTATTTAGCAAAAATTACACGCCATATTTTATGCCGATAAAAGGCGATGTTGAGCAGCAGCTCAGACCGTTGTTCTTGTTTGATTACATCAATCAGGTCAATTTGGGTGCGGGTACTGGATTGAGCGTTCGTGATTATGAATTGAGCGAATCGGAAGATAATGTTCTGTTGAGGACTGACCTGGAAAAGGTTGGGCGAGCTGAAACGCTGATTCATTTGATTGAACATGAGCGTCATGACATCGTGGAGTTTTCAGAAACTGAACACGAGTTCAAGCGTATGAAGGGAATTGTGGCGCGATTTACCGATCCGAACAACCCTGACGCAATATTCTACACGGTTAAGTTGATTCAGCAAGGTCAGACGTTGAAGAGTGCGTTGGCTTGGGAATTTTCTGACGGCAAGTTTGGTTTATTTAATGCGGAAGTTGGTTTTAAGGTTCCGGATGATAATCAAGTTTTGATTGTTGGTAAAGATATTTTTGCGTTTAATCCTGGAAAATTTGAGCGAATGTTCGGCTATGAATATAAAAAGCAGGTGATTGCTGATAAAAAAGTAGCGGAAATTGAGAAGGAATATAAGCTAAGTTTTCCGGAGGGAATGGATCTTAATGCGTTGGTGAAGGAGCGCAAAAAGACGATTAATAAATTGCAGAAATTGGAAATCGGCGCGGTTAAACAGGAAGATGTTTTGGACTATGCCGATGAGATGCAATTGGAGCTGATGAGCGATGATAACGGCGCGATTATTATCATGGACGGCAATGATTTAGATATGTTCGTAAATCTCATCAATGAGGATTATATCGAGAGTAAAATCACGGGCAAGCGTTACGAAATTAAGTCGAAGAAGCTGCTCGGCGAGCCAGAAGGCGAACCGCCACGAGGCTAAAATGGATCAAGAATTAGCGTTGGCTATTATGCTGAGCGGTCGGTCGGCGTTGCTGACTGGTGCGGCTGGAACGGGTAAAACTCACCTGTTGAATAATTTTATTGCGCAGGCACGAAAACGCGGTAAAAAGGTGTCGGTAACAGCGACAACTGGTCTGGCGGCGACGCATCTTGGCGGCAATACGATTCACAGCTGGAGTGGTATTGGCGTGAGTGATCATTTGCCGAACAATTTTTTTGAACGATTGTCAAAAACACGGCGTGATGTGATTTCTAAAACTGACGTGTTGATTATTGACGAGATTTCAATGCTTCACGATTTTCGGCTGGATATGATTGATAAAGTTTTACGAACCGTCAGGGAAAATGATCAGCCGTTTGGCGGTATTCAGCTGGTGATGAGTGGCGATTTTTTCCAATTGCCGCCAGTGAATCGCCCAAATGAGCAGGGCGGCGGATTTGTGGTTTATTCTGATGCTTGGCAAGAACTTCAGCCGGCGGTTTTATATTTGGAGCGACAATATCGTCAGAATGATGAGCAGCTTTTAGATATTTTGACCGCTCTAAGAACTGGCGATGTTAGGCGACGTCACGTCGAGGCGTTGCTGGCGCGCACGGAAATCGAGCCGCCAGATGGCGACATTACAGAACTGCACACTGTAAACGTTGATGTTGATGATATCAATATTCAAAAATTGGCGGAATTACCAGGAGAAGAGCGTTCGTATCAGCAAACGACGACGGGCTCGAAAATTTATGTAGAGAATCTGCAAAGGTCGGTTCTGGCGCCAGAAAATTTGGTGATTAAGCTGGGCGCGTTAGTGATGGCGGTTAAAAATTCGCCGCAAAAATTATATGCCAATGGTAGCATTGGAACGGTCGTGGATTTTGAGCCGTTGACGGAATATCCGGTTGTTGAGTTTCGAGATGGTCGTCGGGTGACGATGGTACCGGATGTTTGGGAATTGCGGGACGGAGAGCGCAAACGAGCAAGTATTTCTCAGGTTCCGCTGCGTTTGGCGTGGGCTATAACGGTTCACAAAAGTCAGGGAATGACGCTTGATGCGGCTAAGATTGACCTGAGAAAGGCGTTTGTCGAAGGCATGGGTTATGTGGCTTTGAGTCGCGTGCGAGATTTGGACAATTTATATCTATACGGAATTAACCGTAGGGCGCTGGAAGTTTCTCCTGACGCGCTAGCGATTGACGAGGTTTTGAGGCAGGCGAGCAGGGAATCTGCCGAGAGATATAGGGACGTGGTCTTTAGACCTCATTAGTAGTTTCTTGAATAGAGTACTGGAGCTTATTGCTATTGATTCCTTGAGAATTATTTACTATACTGGCGCTAAGAACCACCGGAACTAAATCGCCTTAATTGAGCGGTTCGCCGGTGTTCTTTTTATTGTTAAAAGCGTATACTAGTTTGCCTTTCAACTGTAGGCTGGTCTGAAATAACTTTAAGTACCAATCCATTGCCTAAAACTATTAAATAGCGTCGACTTGCATCAACCCGACACTAGGCTTTTCCACAAAAATGTGGAAAAGTTTTTATTTGACGCAAAAATGGGTAAAAAGTCATAAAAAGGGCTTGCAAGTGGGTAGCTGTGGGTAGTATAGTGGAGTCAGTGGAACGAAAGTTGATGGAAAATCACCAACAAAAACAAACATCCACTGTAAAAAACAACTAATCTACCACGAAGGAAGGACGACGTGCAGACAGATTACTTTGAGCGTAAGTTGGACGACAAGCGACGCTTGACAATTCCGGCTGAACTCAGGGCAGAATTTGCATCAGGCGTCGTGCTAACTCGCGGGTTTGGCAGATATCTCCACTTGTATCCACAGCAAATCTGGGATCGGGAAGTGGAAAGCGCTCTAACAGGAAGTATTCTGGATGAGCGAGTTGCCGACCTGAACGTTAAATTCCGACGAGGTAAAACCGCATCGGCGCTCGACCAAAAACAAGGACGAGTGACGATTGAGCAGCATTTGCTCGACTACGCTGGAATTGACAGAGAGGTCGTTGCTGTGCGAGCAGGGGAATATTTTCGGCTAATAGCGGCCGAGAATGCGGAATAGTAGATTAGCTAAGCACTTTAACAATTAGAAACCTCTCGAGATCAACTATCTGGGTATTTGAAAATGGCATGTGGCAATTTGCTCCACATTAAAAAAGGCAACGCACCTTCCTCAAACACCTCCCAAAAAAACTCCACCTCACACATAAGTCTCTTTGGAAAGCATGGTTGTTACTGACAATCAACAAATTTCCACTCTAAGACAACAAAAACAAACAAAACACAAATACAAAAAAGCCAGAATTAAATATCCAGTTAGGTGATCTCGAGCATTATTTCTGTATAATGGAATAATGATGAGTATTAAAGAACATCCACCACAGTCGGAAGAGTCTCAGACGGGCGAACCGATGCATGTTCCCGTACTTTTGGAGATAACCCTTAGTAAGCTGCAGCCAGTCGAAGGCGAGTCGTATCTCGACTTGACGGCTGGCTATGGCGGCCATGCCAGGGCATTCTTAAATAGGACGGATAATTATTTGAGCTCAGTGTTAGTCGATCGTGATGAAAACGCGATTAAAACATTGGGCGATTTGGCTGAAAAAGGCGTAACTTTAATTCACAAAGATTTTGTGAGTGCGGCGCAAGATTTGGTCAAGCAGGGGCGCAAATTTGACGTGATTTTGGCTGATTTGGGGGTGTCGTCACCACAGCTTGACAGAGCAGAGAGAGGTTTTTCGTTTAGATTTGACGGTCCGCTAGACATGCGGATGGATAATCGGACGGAAATTACAGCGGCAAATATCGTCAATTCGTATTCGGTTGATGATTTGACGCAGCTGATTATTCGTTACGGCGAGGAAAATCCCGGACGAGCAAGGCGAATTGCGCAGGCAATTGTCAAAGCTCGACCAATTCAGGGAACGACTGAGCTGGCTGATCTGATTAAGCAAACCGTTGGTCGCGGTAGCATGAAGCATCATCCTGCGACTCGTACCTTTCAGGCGCTACGCATTGAAGTCAATCGAGAACTTAAGCTGATTGAAGAGCTATTGCCACTTTTGTCACGCTTACTTAATAAGGGTGGGCGAGTAGGAATAATTAGTTTTCATAGCTTGGAAGACAGATTGATCAAGCGTTATTTTTCGGAGCAAGCGACGGCTGGCTATGAGGCTGAGCTGATTGTTCCAGAGAAAAAACCGGTGTCTGGAACTGAAGATGTTCACAATCCGCGTAGTCGAAGTGCAAAGTTTCGATACGCCGTGAAAAAATAAAACAAAAAGAAGGAGGCACAATATGCCAATCCACATCAAAGTAGAATTCCAGAATACAGACAAGCCAGAGGCTGTTTCAGTACGCCGCGGCTAAACTAAAGCGTATTCCGGAATATACCAGCCTGTCTTTAACGGGCGGGCTGGTTTGTTATGCTAAATACAAATATAAACATAAAAGATAGAGACAAATGACAAACACCACCACATTTACTTCACGACGTTCACACGGTCAATTGCGCCGTAATCAGAATTCTACACGTTTTCAGTCTCAGGTCAAACTTGGTCCTGTTGCTCATACAGTGCTAGTTGCATTGATGATTACAGTACTGGGCTTGATTTATCTTACTCAGGCAACCAGGCTTACGGCTTATGGCTATGAAGCTCAGAGCTTGGATACAAAAATCACCGAACTAAGCGCAAAAAAGTCAGAATTGGAAGTGCAGAATGCGCGTCTGACGGCGTTAGAGAAGGTGAAGAATAGCAATGTCGCTTCAGCTATGACGACAACTGAAACGCATTACGCACAATAGTGATATAATAGGATGAGCAATATGCAGCGGCTTATTCGTTCAAGAACTGGTTGGTTAGCCATCGCTTTACTGGTAGTGATGGCGGCTTTTGTGTTGCGATTATTTCAATTGCAGATTTTGCAATATGGCAAATATACGGAATTAGCGCGAGCGAGTCAGCAGCGTCAATTTATCATTCCTGCAGAGCGCGGGAAAATTTACATGATGGACGGGAAAACGCCAGTTCCTGTGGTGCTTAATCAGGCGGTCTATACGGTGATTGCGGATCCGCAGTCGATTGACGATAAAGAGCGGAGCCAGCTTGTTGATAGTTTGAGGGAAATTGCTGGCGGCGAAATGACGGAAAATGTATCTGAACGCCTCAATAATAAAAAGTCGCGCTATGAAGTTTTAGCAAAAAATATCACCAGAACTCAAGCGGAAAAATTGAAAAAGAAAAACTTTGCGGGCGTGTTGTATCAGCAAAGTTCTATTCGAAATTATCCTGAGGGCGAACTGGGCGCGCACGTGCTTGGATTTGTGAATGCGGCTGGCGAAGGTCAATATGGCGTCGAAGGTTCTTTGAATAAGCAACTTAAGGGTCGTGATGGATTGTTGCAATCTGTAACTGACGTGAGGAATATACCTTTGACGGTTGGAAAAAATAATATGCGAATCGAGGCGAAATCTGGCGACAATTTGGCGCTGACGGTGGACAGGAACATCCAAAGCCAGACTGAATTGGCGTTGAAAAAGGGAGTCGAAGCAGCTGGCGCCACCGAGGGAAGCGTGATTGTTATGAATCCGAAAAACGGTCAAGTTTTGGCAATGGCGAATTATCCGACTTATAATCCGGCGGATTTTGCTAAGCAGAAAAACGGGTCGGTGTTTGTGGATAGCGCGTCGATGGTGCCGTTTGAACCGGGATCGATTATCAAGTCCTTTAGTTTCGCTACGGCAATTGACAAGGGCGTTATTACACCGTCCAGCACATATAATAATACCGATTGTATTAAAGTCGCTGACCGCACGATGTGTAATGTCTTGAGAGGTTTGGGCGGCACAATGACGATTCAAGGCGCGTTTAACAATTCACTCAACGTTGGTACGATTACCGCGATTCGAAAATTAGGAAATGGTTCGCAGATTAATTTGCCGGCTCGCCAGATTTTGTATGAATATTATCACGATAAATTTGGTTTTGGCGCTAAAACTGGAATTGAGCTGGGCGAGGCTTCGGGCTATATTTATCCGCCAGATAGCGCTGAAGGAAATGAGGTTCGTTATTCGGCTATGACCTACGGGCAAAGTATGAACTTGACTATGATTCAAGTCGCGGCTGGATTTTCGTCGTTAGTTAACGGTGGCCAATATTACAAGCCAACCATTCTCGTTGGTACAATTGACGAATCTGGCAATCTGAAATCGTCGGAAAATAAAGCCATTCGCCAAACTGTAAGCGGCGGTACGTCATCACAGATGCGAACGATGCTAACGACAGCGCGCCGATCTTCATTCCTATCAAAGAGTGACAAATCTGGCTATGAAATTGGTGGAAAAACTGGTACTTCTGAAACGGTGGTTAATGGCGCTTATACTCAAAAAGAAACAATTGCTACATATATTGGTTACGGCGGTGGAAAAAATGGCGCCGAATATGTCATAATGGTACGTGTAGCGGCTCCAGGCAAGGGGATTAATTTGCAGGGAAATCTTCACGCTGGACCAATTTTTACAGATATATCCAACTGGATGATTGATTATATGAAAATAGCACCAAAGGAATAAATATGGGAATAGCTTTACAAACAATGACCAACGAATTGACGCACGTATTTTTACTGAGCGTCGGCGCGTTTTTACTAGCGATGTTTTTAACGCCAATTTATACGTTTTTCGCTTATCGATATCGCTTTTGGAAACGCCAAAGGTCGGAAAGTACTGATGGGAAAAAGCTAAAGGTTTTTGCCAAATTCCAAGCGGCAAAATTGCGGCGAAACATTCCGACGATGGCTGGAGTGATTGGCGTGATTTCAATCTTTGTGGTGACAATTTTCTTCAATCTAGACCGAGCGCAGACCTGGCTTCCTCTGGCAGCGTTGGTTGGTGGCGGAATTGTTGGGCTAATTGACGACATCATCAATCTACGTGGTTTGGGCGGCGGCGCGGCAGGACTTCGTAGTCCAGTGAAGTTTGCGCTGATTACGTTGATTGGCGTGGTGCTTGGTTGGTTTTTCTTTGCCAAACTGGGCGTGGCGAGTTTTCACGTGCCGTTTGTGGGCGAGGTGAATATTGGTTGGTTGATAGTTCCTTTGTTTGCATTTGCGGTGGTGGCTACTGGTAACGCTGTTAATATTTCTGACGGAATGGACGGACTGGCGGGTGGGCTGCTTAGTATTAGCTTTGGGGCGTTTGGTGTGATTGCCTTATTGCAACAACATGTTATATTGGCGGGATTTTGCTTTACGGTTGTCGGAGTGCTTTTGAGCTATTTATGGTTCAATATTTATCCAGCTCGATTCTTTATGGGTGACGTTGGAAGTTTTGCTTATGGCGCGTGTTTGGGTGTTGTGGCAATGTTAACCGATTCGCTATTGCTGCTTCCTGTGATTGGTTTGCTATTTGTAATTGAGGCGGGATCGAGCTTGACTCAAATCGTCAGCAAGAAATTATTTAAGAGAAAGATTTTCTTATCCGCGCCGATTCATCATCACTTGGAGGCGATTGGTTGGCCAGAAACTAAAGTGACGATGCGCTTCTGGGTTATTGGCTGTGTGATGGCGTTTATCGGCGTGATGCTGGCGCTTGCTGGAGGTCATATTGCGTAATTCGGTCGCCAAAAATCGTCAATCTATCGCTCAGCCGGTTCGAAGTCATCGACCGATGTACCAGATTGTGCTTTATATGGGACTTTTGTTGCTACTTGGGCTGATTGTTATGTATGCGCTGGGTCCGCAACGCGCCAACGTGATGAATTATGCTTACGGCACGAATTATAGCGATACGTATTTCTTTGGCAAGCAGCTGACGAGTGTGCTTATTGCTGTCGTGGCTTTTTCTGCGTTTTATTTTACACCGTACAAATGGTTTACGGGTGAGAGATCAAAATACATTCTTTACGCTGGATTTGCGCTATGCATTTTACTATTTCTCTCGGGCGCGGTACTTCATTTGTCGTTTGCGCAAGAAACCAACGGTGCGTATCGATGGTTTTATCTGGGAGGATTAGGTAGCTTTCAGCCGTCAGAATTGCTCAAATATGGCGTGCTATTGTTTTTGGCGGGATTTTTAGGGCGTCGCTCGCAACAGGGAAAATTGAACGACATCCAAGAAACTATCATTCCGCTAGGTATCATTTCCGGATTGTCACTACTGATGATTGTGTTTTTGCAAAAAGACTTGGGAACAGGAATTTCGTTGATAGCGATTATTTTATCAATGATTTTGGTGGCTGGAATTGATTGGAAGATTTTCAAGAAGATTCTGGCGATTGTTGCACTTTGTGGTTTGGTGATGATTTTTACGTCGCCACACCGAATTGAGCGCGTGATGACATTTGTGCAAGGCGATAGTCACAAAGGGACGAGCATCCAGGAGAATAAGAATTATCACATTCAGCAGGCCAGAATTGCGATTGGCTCTGGCGGGCTTCTGGGGCTTGGAATTGGCAAAAGCGTTCAGGCGACAGGATATCTTCCAGAGGCGACTAACGATTCAATTTTTGCTGTCATGGGAGAAACGTTTGGCTTTGTCGGTTTAATGGCTATATTGGCGCTATTTACAGCTTTATTATTGTCAATTTTGCACGTAGCCGCGAGACTTCCAAACGTGACGTTGCGACTAATTGTGGCGGGAATTTTTGGCTGGATTGCTTCTCACGTGATACTGAATATCGCCGCAATGACAGGGCTGGCGCCACTTACCGGAATTCCATTGCCATTATTAAGTTATGGTGGTACAAGTATGTTGTTTATCGCGGCAGCGCTCGGTTTAGTTTTCCAAATTTCCAAATATACGTCACATAAAGCATTAGAGGAGGGTGAAAGTGGCCAAGATCTTAGCGGTCGGCGGCGGCTCAGGCGGACACGTTACGCCAGTGGTAGCCGTATTTAGAGAATTACAGAAAACTGGTGATCACGAGCTTCGTTTTTGGTGTGATAAAAAATTTGGTGCCAGCGCGCGCGGGATTTTTGCTAAGTTCGATGAAAATATTCCAGTCGATTTGATTATTGCTGGAAAATTACGCCGATATCACGGAAAAAGCATCTCATTTCATTTACATCCGTCAATTTTATTTCCAAATTTGCGCGACGGTTTTAAGGTGATGGTTGGATTTTTCCAGAGTTTGTTTAAGCTTATGAAGTGGCGTCCAGATGTTATTTTTATTAAGGGCGGATATGTTTGTTTGCCGGTTGGTTATGCGGCTCGGCTATTAAGAATTCCGTTGGTTTTGCATGATTCTGACGCGCATCCAGGTTTGACGAATCGCTTACTGAGCCCCTTCGCAAAAGCTATCGGCACGGGCGCGCCGCTTGAATATTACAATTATCCACCAGAGAAAGCTTCATATGTTGGCATTCCAGTTGCGCCAGAATTCCATCCATATTCTGAGGCTGAGAGGAAAGAATTTAAGGAAAAATTAGGCTTTAATGTCAATAAGCCGTTGGTTGTTATCACTGGCGGTGGACTCGGAGCAGGCCGAATTAATTCCGCGATTGTAGCAATTAGGGAAAACCTGCTTGCTGAAGCTTCGGTGTTTTTGATATCGGGAAATCAGCAATATGAAGAAATTCTCGAGCAAACCGACGAGCGAGAAGGCTGGCGATTGCAGGCGTTTGTTCACAACGGAATGGCGGAAGTTTTGGCGGCGGCGGATATAGTCGTGACTAGGGCAGGGGCGACTACTCTTCTGGAATTGGCGGCGCTACATAAACCGACAATTATTATCCCTAACGGTCATTTGACGGGTGGGCATCAATTGAAAAACGCTAAGGTTTACCAGGACGCATTAGCGGCGCTGATAGTTTCCGAAGATGAGCTAGATAAGGACAATCAAATCTTGGCACGAAAAATAATTGGCGTATTAAAATCTCAGAAAATTCTTAAAGGTCTGGGCGACAACTTCGGTAAATTTGCCAAGCCAAACGCGGCTAAAGATATGGCGAAGATTATTCTTACTACAGTGCGAAGGCAGGGTAGGCGAAAGTGAAATTCCCCTTCTCTAAGAAAAAATCGGACGAGAATCTAAGCCGTCGAGAAATCGCAGCGCGTCGTCGAACTGAGAATTACGATGATTTGCCCGCCCAATCGTATCGTCGGAACAGGACGCTTAATAGCCGCCAAATATCCTCTCCTTTGGAGACTTCTGAGAGACTCGAGACGCACGAATTGGTGAAAAAACGTCGCCGTGTAATGCGGAAAATGTTTGCGACTGCGATAAGCCTGCTTGTTGTGATATTTCTTTTGTTCCAATTGACAATTAATATTTCAATCCAAACTCCCGACGCAAAAAGTTCCAGTAACGCTAATAAATACGTGAGCGTTCTTAATGAATATTACAGCGCTCATCCAGCGGAGAGGTTTCGATTCTTCCTCAATAATAATGACCTAAAGCAATTCTTTTTACAGAAAGCTCCTGAAGTAAAAAACATTCGCGTGGAGGGAGATTTTCTAGCGCGATCAGCTGTTAAGTTGACGTTTAGGCAGCCAGTGGCTCAGTGGTCTTCCGGGGATAAGATTTATTTTGTTGATGATAGCGGCGTTACTTTTGAGCGGAATTATTTTGCTGCGCCTACGGTTGCTGTTCGTGATGAAAGTGGCCTACCGACTAGAGGCGGTCAAGAAGTTATCAATCGTCAATTCTTGAGCTTCCTTGGTCAAGCCGTGTCTGAATTTTCGCAACATAAAATGAATGTTTCAGAGGTTATTCTGCCGGCTAATACTGTGCGTCAAGTCTGGTTTAAGGTTGAGGGCAGGGAAACCCAGATTCGTATGACGGTGGATAGGTCTGCTCAGGCTCAGGTTAAACAGGCGATAGCTACTTTGAGTTATTTGGACAACAATGGCACGAAGCCAGGGTATATAGACGCTAGGGTAGATCAAAGGTCGTTCTATAAGTAGGGGCGGTCAACTTCTCTTCTGGATAGAATAAGTTCTCTTTTTGTTCTATTTCTGTATGGTGTAGAAAATATATATAACAATATAAAAATATGCAAAAGTCAAATAATCGCAAAATGATAAGCTAGGGGAGTAGGGCAATAAAAATATAAAAATGTCAAATAATATAAAATGCATTGTGGAAAACTTAACGAGCTTACGGCGCGCATACTCAGAGTTTATATTGATGTAAAAATATCAATGTAGCACTCCGGCATGTGTAGTGTTGGAATTAAAAAAATATTTTTAAGTTCGTATTTTGTTGGTGTATTTTTTTATAAAAGACAGTATGTTTTATGAGGTTGTATGTAGTAGAGATTCCCTAGCCGAATTATCAGAAAAAGTTCGTTTTATAAGGTGTTAGCGAATATATGCAGACATATGTATATTCATCTTTGTATGGTATTTATTATTGCGTAAAAGGTACATTGTGCGACATTAAAACTATATCTAAAACACGACTATTTCATCGTCTTTCTTCACGATAAATTTATCTCATTTTCACCAAATCAACCTACTTGTCATTTATTGTTTTATAAACCGCCCTATTTGCTGGCTTGGTGTGTTTTATGTTGTATATTGGTTTATCTGCATTGGCTCGGATTTATAATTTATGCTTGTATTGCGCAAAATTTATCAATATAAATATTCAGCCGATTCGGCTTTATATACGCTTAAAAATTAACTAATAATTAGTTCGTATTTTGTTCTATTGTTCTTTAATTGCTAGTTTTGCGAAAGAGCTTGGGTGATTCTGTGCTTAATTATTTCACTGTTCCATTCGCTTGCCTTAAATCGCAGTAGGGGCATATTAGTATTGGCCATGATCGAATTGACAAAATCGTCGCGCGTTTTTCGATCGGGCTGATTGTGAGTACTATCATCAAGCTCAATAGCTATGAGAGGTTTCATATCATTGGTGCAAATTAGAAAATCTACAGATTTGCCGTTTATTTTCGCGAAAGCTGCTTTCCAACTTTGCCCTTTTATCTCGTGATCCAAAAACATGCTTAAATGAGCCTGAGGTATAATTACACATCCGTTTACCGCTTCGTGTAGTGTTTTATAAAACGATAATTCACTTGGCGTCATTGCGCAAGATTTTTTAATGTATACATATTCTTTCTTTATTGGGGTTTTAATTGGGCTTGTGTCGCCGTCGGTCCCCTGCCTTGCTTTGATTGCCAGAAAAATAATTGCGGTTACTATAGCTATAGATATAAGCGTTGTTTCCATGAGATTAGTTTATCATATGTTGATAATAAATGCTTACGATTTTTAGGCTTTATCGTTGCGGTGATATAATAAGAAGTGATAATTTTATCGGAGATATTTATGGCTTTTTTAAATTATAATAAAGATGAAAAGTTGGAATTCAATTATAAGAGAGCGTGTGGATTGTGGCTAATTGTAATAGCGGCGATTATTTCAATAGCTACTTTAATGGGAGGAAAACAAATAATAAACATGCAAGTGTTTAGCATTGGATATATTATTAGTTTTTTCTCAATCAACATGAATAAAAAGGTGCTGAATAGGTTGTCTGACGGTTCTTCGAGTGAATTTCAAAAGAAAGTATCTTTATACGCCGTTATTTTATTATTTATCTTAATGGTTTTGCTGGGCGGACCATTCTTTGCGACTGAAAATTGGAGATTGATTTGGCTAGGAGCGCTGATGGCAACCGCGCTGCATTTTTTCCTATATTATTTTGTGCATGGAAAATCAATGATATATTTAGGTCTTATTTGTGCTATTAATGTTTTTGTAGGGTATATTTTTACTGATATCTCATTAGAGGTGATAGCATATACTGACTCGGCAATTAAGCTTGTCTTTGGAATATATTTACTATTTTTTTCAAAGCCGTCAAAAAAGACACCTCGTTTTTGAAGTGTCTTCATGCAACCGTCTTCAAGAGGCGGAGTAGGTCGACATATTGTTATGATGTCAGCGGTTCTCTAATATTATACAGTTCTGGTGGTACTTAAGGGTAATACATCAGTCAAAATAAAATAAGACAGCCCGCGTTGCTCTAACATAAGAGGGGCGCTGCTGTCTTACACTGTCAATATTACTACGACCATCATTGAAAAATCAATAATATCGCCTTTCGTTATAGTTCCCTAACAATCTAAATATCGATATTCCCTAAGAGTCGCGTTTCACCTTTACTCCTGACGCCCTAGGGGTGATATAATTACTATAATATGCATGCGTCCGCGGTCCAATCTATAACCATAAAAGTGAGCGAAGTTGATTCTGCTTTGCTTAATGACGCGGATGAGCTGCAGAAATTGTTAAGAAATGTTACGGAATTGGCGGGCTTGCATTCTTTGGAATCAGTGACGCATCAATTTTCTCCGCAAGGAATCAGTGCTGCCCTGCTTTTGTCGGAGTCGCACATCGCTATTCATACGTGGCCGGAAAGCGGCGTGGCGTATATAGCGATGACAACTTGTAAAATGCTGGATGATGATAAATTGCAACAAATAAAAGAGCTGATTGCACGGCTGCTGGGTGCGAAAAATATAATTATGAAAGAAATGGCATTGTAATATGAAACGAACCAAGGCGCGACTTAAAATCAACCAGATTTTGACCGGTAAGAAGACGAATTTGCGAGTTGTTGGCTGTTTGCTTTTTCGTGAGTGGGATAAGAAAGATAAGCGATTTTACTACTGGGAAGAGTGGGAGATTACAGGGCTGGCTGATTATGATAGCTGGGTGGAATATGATCACAGCGATCAAACCGTTTCTCTGTATGAGCCGATTCGTTTTACTCAAGCAATTGATCCAACGCAATTGGAAAAGGGTCAATCATTCACCGTTTCCGAGCAGGACGGCAAGGACCACGTTGTGGTGGTTGACGAGGTTGGAATTGGTGAAATTATGAACATCAAGGGCAAAAACACGTATCAAGTTTTCCCGAAAGAACTGATGGCGTATGCTACTTTGAGGGATACTGGCGCGCCGAAAAACCGTCAGTTGATCACGATTGAGAAGTATAACAATCGCGAATACGACGCCTATCGTAAGGTTCAGTTGAGCGACAAAGAACAGAAGGAAATGTTTGGCAGGACCATTAAGCCGATTGACTGGACGACGATTATAGTTATTGCCATATTTATCGCTATTATTTTGTTTGCGTTCATCTTTGACAATAATTCCGACGGCAGTAATGGCGGAGGTCACGGCGGATCGCGCAGCGTTTACGGCGGCAGTAGTGGCGGGCTTGGTAAATAAAAGGAGTTATAATGTCACGATCAAGTACGAAAAAACGGGAGCAAGTTGCTCTATTTGCAGCGGCAATTTTGGTAGCAATTGGCGGAATTATTTACGAGCTGATTTTAGGCGCAGCTGCGTCATATCTGGTGGGCGATTCGATTTTGAGCTTCAGCTTGGCGACGGGCGTGACGCTGTTTGGTATGGGAATTGGTTCACTGCTGGTCAATTACATCAAGCTCCATCCAGCGACCAGCTTCGCAACGAACGAAATTATTCTGGGGCTAATTGGCGGAAATTCGGTGATGTTGATGTATTTGGGCTTCGTTTTTACGCGTTCACATTGGCTAATTTTTGCCGTCATAAGTTTGGCAATTGGTATTTGTATCGGGCTGGAAATTCCGCTTTTAATGAAGATGTTTCAGGAGTTCGGGCGCAAGTCTTCGGTGAAATTATTTAGCAAAATTTTAGCGCTCGATTATTTTGGGGCGTTAATTGCGTCGCTATTATTCCCGCTCGTTATGCTTCCGTATCTTGGTTTGATGCGTAGCGCGTATCTGGTGGCAGCTTTGAATATTGGCGTTGCGGTTCTGATTCTTAAGCAAATGAAAGCGTCGAAAATTGTGATGACAATTAGCGTTATTGCAACAATGTTGCTTTTGGGGTTCTTTGTTTATGCGACGGAAATTGAGCACGGAATTGACAAGCGAACGTATAAGGATCCGGTAATGTGGCAGCAGCAGACGCCGTATCAGAAAATTGTCCTGACTAGATATAAAAATGACACGAGGTTGTTTTTGAATCGCAATCTGCAGTTTTCCAGTCTTGATGAAGCGCGTTATCACGAAACGCTGTCCACTTCTGCTCTGTCTTCAGTCGCCAATCCAAAACGAGTGCTGATTATGGGCGGCGGCGATGGTTTGCTGGCTCGGGACGTTTTGAAATATCCCAGCGTTGAGCATATTACGTTGGTCGATATCGATGAGGTGATGACTAATCTGGCAAAAACTAATCATCTTCTCACTGATATAAATCAGCGTTCGTTGCATGATCCGCGTGTTTCTATTGTCAATCAAGACGCTTTCCAATTCGCCTTCTCTACCAAGGATAAATATGATGTTGTGTTGATTGATTTGGTGGATCCGTCGAATGAAAAATTAGCCAAGTTGTATTCCGAGCAATTATATCGTCAAATTGGCAATATTTTAACGGAACGTGGCGTTATGGTGACGCAAGCGACGTCTTCATTTTTCTCTCCGCATGCTTTTTATATGGTAGCAAACACCGTCAAATCATCTCATCCAGGGCGATATGTGACGGCGTTTTCGGTCAACGTGCCGTCATTTGGTGAGTGGGGTTTTGTGATGTCTGCACCGCAAGCTGAGGTCGTGGCTAGTCAGCCATTGCCGAAAAACCTACGATATCAAAACCAGAAATTGCTTACCTCCCTGACTAAACAAAACGCCATATCGGTGCCATCTGGACCGACTTCTACGTTGGTTTCTCCGCGAATCACCGACGTTTACAATTCCGATATGCGTCAGTGGCGATACGAATAGTTTTTAGGCGGCGGTAGCGCTCTTTTTTCGTCGGCGACGTCGTCTTTTTGGCGTGGCTGAAGCTAGCGGTGTAACTGTGTTGACAGTGGTTTCTGCGGGTGCATTATCATTGCCGCGAATTTGCAAAACAACTTCGCCGTCGTTAGCTGCGGGCTGCTGCTTTTCCTGTTGGCTATTGACCACTGGAGCGTTGTTTGCGGGCTGCGGCTGAGGTTTGGCTGGTTGCTTTTTTTGGTTGCGAACAGGCTTTATTGTGGCATCAATTTCCTTCTCAACATCTTCCCTGTTACGCGAATACATGCGACGCGAATGTTCAATAATGTGCGGCGTATTGTCGGCTTGGCTTGGTGGAAGTTCCAATGTGCGAGCAGAAAACGCAGGAGTTTTCTCGCCGCCGATAACCATATTGACAACAAAATTACGATTGTGCATTTGAAGCAGGTCGATTGCCTCAAAGTTCGGCTCAAACTGCTTGGCAAGAATCGGTGCATCATCAGCAGAAACTCGGAAGGAAATCATGGTGCCGACATTGCCGAAAACTGCGTCGCGAACTGTGTCGCTCATTTGGGAAATGTACTGGTTGGCAACGGTCAAGTTAAGGCCATATTTTCGAGCCTCAGACAGAATAGTCGCAAACGAATCGGTGGCGAAGTTCTGGAACTCATCGACGTAAAGATAGAATGGGCGGCGGTCACGGACGTCAGGAATGTCACTTCGAGACATGGCGGCAAGCTGGATTTTTGTGACCAAAAACGAACCGAGGATGGCGGCATTGTCCTCGCCTATAAGACCCTTGGACAGATTGACAATTAGAATCTTTCCTTCGTCCATAATCTGGCGAATATTGAACGTGGATTTCGGTTGGCCGATAATATTGCGAATGATTGGATTGGCAGTAAAGGCGCCGACCTTATTTAAGACTGGCGCAATCGCCTCTGCAACGAACTTGTCATTCCAGCTGGCAAATTCAACATTCCAGAATTGCAAAACCACGGTGTCTTGGCAATAAGTCAGCGTTTCTTTTCGGAATTCCTTATCTGTTAGCATGCGAGTAATGTCAAGCATCGTCGCTTCTGGTCGGTCCAGCAAAGCCAGAATTGTATATCGCAAAATATACTCAAGCCGTGGTCCCCATGAATCGCCAAAAATGCGCTTCAAAACGCCAATGATCTCTGATGAAATGTTGGTTTTTTGATTAGGGTTCGTGACTTCCAGTGGGTTGAATCCCAGAGGATACGCGGTGTCGGCTGGGTTGAAATAGATCACGTCGTTCAATCGGCTGCCAGGGATAAATTTCATGTTGTTGATCGCGAAGTCGCCGTGCGGGTCGATGATGGCATATCCTTGATTATGGAAAATGTCGCTTAAGGCGAAGAGCTCTAATAATCCACTTTTTCCGGCGCCCGTTTGCCCGATTATGTAAACGTGGCGTGAGCGGTCATAGCGCAACATGCCAAATTGGTGGCTGATGCCGCGGAAGTTGGTGACGCCAAAGGCGGAAATTTGGTCGTCGTTGACGTCTTCGCCGGTTAAGACTGGCAATTTGGATGGCGGTTCTGCGGTTTTGGAGCTCGCCCAAACTATATTTGGCGTTTCAACGTTGGTGTGCGGCAGGTGAAAAACTGACGCCAATTCTTCTATGTTTAAGATGAAACCGTCGCCGATGAACGAACGCTTGCGATATTTATCAATAAATTCTTTGCCAAACGCGCCCTTGACGGCGTGAAATCCGTTGAGATTTGTTGAATTGAACTGCTTAAACGTACCGACGAGCGCCTGCATGCGAAGCTTAGCGTTCGTCTGACTTTCGCCCATATAAACCAAGCGAATCTTTACTTCATAGCCGAGCTTGGTCGCCTTTTTTTCTGCTTCAGAAATGCGAGTTTTATCGCGGTCTGAGAGCTCGATTTTTGTTGATTGTCCAACTCCCTGCTCTGGTGGTTGCCACAATGCGCCAAGTACACCGATTAGCCATTGCATGCTGCCGCCGAATCCTGGCAAGGAGAACATCCGTCCGTTTCTTATGCTATTGATATATCGATCTGCGGCGTTTTGCCAGTCATCTGGGATTGGTCTGACTAGCACCTGAATCCACAATTCTTCACCGGTGGTTTCCAATTTTGCCAGCGTACCCGTAATGCCTGCTAGCGGGTCGACTTCGAAGTTTTGGAAGGTGCGAATCGGGAGGAATTCATCTGTGGTTAATGTCAATTCTGTCGAGTAAGCAACTTCGTGGTCGCGCTCATGCTCAGTGTAATCTTCGTCGGCTTGGTGAATTTGAACGGTTGGGTATTGAGAATAAATCTGCCCCTCGACAAAGCTCTGCAGGGTTTTTGGCACCCAAACATAAAAGCGAATTTGTCCATTGACTGAGGCGATTTCAAAGCTGATGTGTTCTTGGTGTCCGCCAGATAATCGTAATTCTTTATTGTCGCGAAGAATTCCGTGCAGTGAAGCGAATAACTGTTCGGCGGCAAGCTCTTGCTTGTCATTTGTGCGTGGGATTTCCAGAACCAAAAGTACGCTCTCAACTGGGGTAAAATCTTCGATTTTTCGATAATTTCGCCACGTCAAAAACATCAGGACTGCCACGATTGGCATCCAAATATACCATTGTAATAACGTACCGATGATCCAAGAAATAATCTGCATTATGTGTAAATTATCTCACCTCTGAAAGAAGTTTGCAACTTAGCTTAAGCGGCTTCTTCAAAAACGTATGTGGCTTTAGCGACGCGTTTGAATTGTGGCTTTGATTGAAGGTTTAATAGAATGGTGGTTTCCTTGACTTGTCGTTTGTCGAGGACTTGACGAACAATTTCATCACGGTGAAGCGGAGTTTCGGAATTCTTCAAAATATCGGTAATGATATCTGCTACAGTTCCGCGGCTGTAGCCCCAGCTGGCAAGCGCGTAAATGCCGCGGCCGATTAGAACAAAGCGCTTGTCTTTAATAAGTTCATTGTGAATTGCCTGCGTCGTGACGCTTCGGCGGTTAAATTCGCTGTCCCGAATTCCCTTAGCAATGTCGGAAAAATGCATCGGTGAGCCATTTGTGTCCAAAACAACGTAGATTTTATCGCGAATGTTCTTTGGGTTAACGGCTGGCCATTTGGCTAATCCCCACTGATCGTTTAAGCTGGCCAATTTTTTACTAACGGTAGCCAAGGCTGCGATATTTGAAGGATGTTCATAGTCTAATTTTTTGTGCAATTCTTCCGCAGTAATAGGTTCGCCATGCTTTTTGATTGTTTTGACAACTTCTTCGACTCGTGCTCTAATTTGCTTTTCGTTGCCGAGAGTGTCGATCGCTGCCGCTTGGTAATAATCGTCATTCTCTGTAACAATTGTGATGTTTTCTGCTAGCTCAGAAATAAACGCCACACGAGCGCGGTCAATTGCAGTAGCTTCTTTACCGAGGAAATGTGATGCCAAATCCTGCATGCGCGCAACCCGTCCCATCTCAGACAAACTCGAAGTAATTTCTTTTTCCATAGCAATAACCGAAGGAAGTTCTCCCTCGGCGACAGCTGCACGTAGACGCGTTAAGATTGCTTTTTCTAGCTGACGAACGCGCTCGCGAGTAATGCCGAACATGTCGCCAATTAACTCTAATGTTTCTTTTCGGTCATACAAACCAAATCGTCGAGAAATAATTTCCTTCTCGCGCTCTTGCGGAATCTTAGAAATAATAGTATCGACGACAGAATTTAATTTGGCGCTTTGCTCGGTTTTTGCTGTCTCGCTCATGCTACTAGAAACATCCTCTCTGCCTCACCACAGGTTATATTGATTGAAAATATGTTTTTAATTATACAATTGCATTTGACAAAAGTCAATAGATAAATGCCATAATTGCTGATATAAATTATAGCATTTATTTTACGTTTTTTGCAATAGATTATATGAAGAGTTTTTATTATCCGGAATTATTGGATAGTATAAAAACGCTATTTCTTTTTAGCGGATGTTTTGGTGGCCTTTTTAACTACGCGTTTGCGAGTTGGCTTCGCTGTTGTGGCGCTTAATAACTCCAGGGCTTTTTCGTGAGTAATAGTTTTCGGATCCGTGTCTTTAGGGATTTTGACATTTTTAGTGCCGTTGGTGATGTATGGACCGAATCGTCCATTGAGAACCTTAACTCCATCTGGGAATTCGGCAATATTCTTAGCGGCTTCGGCTTCTAATTTGGCGGCGTAAAGTTCACGTGCCTTTTCTAAAGTAATGCTGTGAGGATCTTCTGGCTTAATGGAAACGAACAATTTACCGACTTGAATATACGGACCGAATCGTCCAATATTCGCCTTAATCTCTTGCCCATCCTCTGTTTGTCCGACGACGCGTGGCAATTTGAACATCTCCAGTGCTTGCTCTAAGGTTACCGTTTCAATCTTCGCGCCTTTTGGAAGCGGCGCAAAGCGAGGCTTATCTTCATCTTCAGTTGCGCCCAGCTGCAGCATTGGACCGAAACGACCGAATCGCGCGATAATCGGTTTATTCGTCTTCGGGTCAATTCCCACTTCGCGATTAGCGCCGACTTTACTTCGGTCGATCCCGCCAGATTGCTCGATCAATTTATGGAAAGGCGTGTAAAATCCGTGCAGCATTGTGCTTTTTTCCAGATTAGCACCAGCAATTTTGTCAAATTCAGTTTCGACGTTGGCGGTAAAATCATAATCGACAATTTGCGTAAAGTGGTCCGTCAGGAAATCGGCAATCAGTTCGCCGCTCGGCGTTGGAATAAGTTTGCCGCGTGTCGAGCCAGTTTTTTCCTGGACAATACTTCGGCTAACTTCCTCGCCGTTATAGTTCAGAACAATCACATCTCGTGGCTGACCTTCACTGTCGCCTTTTTCAACATAGCCGCGAGTCTGCACAGTGTCAATAATCGTGGCGTATGTGGATGGACGCCCAATTCCAAGCTCCTCCAGCTTCTTAACTAGCGAACCTTCAGTGTAGCGAGCTGGCGGTCGTGTAAATGTTTGACGAGCCGTAATGTCGTGAGAATTGACTTCATCGCCAGACTGTAATTTCGGTAGGAGCTCATCTTTATTGCCGCCGTAAACGCGCAAAAATCCATCAAACGTAACAACTTCACCCTTTGCTTCAAACTGAACGGGTTTTTTGCTCTTAGGCAAATTATCGCCTTTGATGTCAATTGTAATAGTCGTTTTTTCTAGCTTTGCTGGCGACATTTGCGACGCTAAAGTTCGGCGTCGAATCAGGTCGTACAATTTCTGGTCATAGCTATTATTAGACGCGGTTTCCAGAGTGATGTCTGTCGGGCGAATGGCTTCGTGGGCTTCTTGGGCGGACGCGGATTTGGTCTTAAACTTGCGAACCGTTGAGTAATCTGGACCGTAAAGACGCTTGATAAAATCGGTGGCCGCCGCGATGGCTTGACCGCTCAAATTCACCGAGTCGGTACGCATATAGGTGATTTTTCCGTCTTGGTATAATTTTTGCGCCGAAGCCATGGTTGCTTTGGAACTGAAACCAAGTTTAGAGTTGGCTTCCTGCTGCAGGGTTGACGTGGTAAATGGTGCCGCTGGATTGCGCGTTCCTGGAGTTTTTGAGATATCGCTAACAATAAATTCGGCGGGTTTCAGACTATTCAAGAACTCGTTCGCCGCTTCTTCTGTATCGAATTTTTGATTAAGCTCGGCCTTGAATTCTTGATTGTCGTGAATGAAAATGGCGGTAACTTTGAATTGAGAATTGCCCTCAAACTTCATAATTTCTCGTTCGCGCTCAACGAGTAATCGCACTGCTGGACTCTGAACGCGACCAGCCGATTTTCCGCCAGGAACTTTCTGCCAGACGACTGGGCTGAGTTCAAAGCCAACCAGTCGGTCAAGTATTTGCCTGGCTTGTTGCGCCTGAACTAAATTCATATCCACGGTTCGCGGATTCTTAATTGCATTGGTTATGGCATCTTTGGTAATCTCATGGAAGACAATTCGCTTGGTTGTTTCAATTGGAAGATCCAGCACCTTACACAAATGCCAAGCAATAGCCTCTCCTTCGCGGTCTTCATCGGTTGCGAGCCAAACATTTTCCTTGCCGACTGCCTTGACGTTTCTCTTTAGCTCGGTGATAACTTTCTTTTTTTCAGGATCAACTTCATAAATTGCAAAAAAATCGTTAGCCACGTCAATCGGTGGCGTTCCATCCTTCGTCTTTTTAACAATCGAGCGAATATGCCCCACGCTGGACAGGACGTGAAAATCCTTGCCGAGGTATTTCTCGATAGTTTTAGCTTTGGCTGGTGACTCGACGATAACGAGATTTTTCATAACTTTATATTATAACAAATCACTATCTGGCTACAACCGCAAAGTGAATTATTACGAGCGACCACTGAGACAACGGAGCATTGCCATTGATCCAAGACTACGATCAACATCTGCTATTTGGCGTGGCTCTTCTGACTTTTCTTTTTCCGCGTTGCCGTTAATTGCGCGCTTTATATAGGTGTGTGTTGCGTGCGCAGCGAACGGAAGCGAGGCGGCAAATGCTCCAGCTCCTAGTTTGCGTAGAAGCTTGGCAGGCTTTGGACTGTCGGTTCGTTTGTCTGCTAATTCGGCGGCGGCATAAGCAACTAAGGCTGCCGTTTCCATAGCTAACCCCACCTTCCCTGATTTAGTTGGTCGAGTTTCAGCTTTCTCCTTGCTGCGCAAATTAGCAATTCCAGTAGCCACGACGTTTATCGAGTTTAGTATCGCAACGGTGCCAAGAACATACTTTGGAGCCAACTCTTTTTTATTCATTTCATAGAGAATTTTTGCCATAACTATTTTATCTGTTGTGGCGTCTAATGCCGCGCCGGTATTACTAGTCTGTCCTGTCATGCGTGCTACTTTGCCGTCCAAAACGTCAGCTAATCGCCCGACTGCACATTCCACCAACCCTTCGACTGTGTCAATTTTTTTAGATCCGTGCATCACCAAAGCGGCGCCAGCTACGCTTATTAAATTAGGGACAGTAAAGATGTCCTTAGCGACTTTACAGACAGTAGGAGATGCTTCTCGGACTTTTTTCATAGTCCGTATGGTAACATCAATTTGTCAAAATAGCAATATTATCGTAATGTCCAGTTGTTCGCCCCGAGAGGTTTGATAACACCGTTGATTTCTAGCATTGTGAGTGCTGTGGCGAAGTCTGACGCGGATAATCCTGATTTTTGTTGAATTTCATCGCCGTCACGAAGCCCTTCTGAGATGAGTTTTATGATAATAGCTTCTTCAATTGTTGCGCTGGCTGCTAATTCTTGTCCGTTGTCTTTTTGCAATTTTTCTGGCGCGATGATTGATAAAACATCGTCGGCGTCCGTCACCAAATACGCCCCTTGTTTTAATAAGGTATTGCAACCCGCCGACAGTGGGCTGGTTATGTTTCCGGGAACTACAAACAAATCTCTTCCCTGATTTAGTGCGTGAGAGGCGGTGTTCAGTGTGCCGCTTCGCTCGGCGGCTTCGGTGATAATAATTCCGTCAGCCAGCCCACTAACCAAACGATTGCGCTCCAAAAAACTCCAACGATTAACTATTTTATTATCGCCCTTCATCCATTCTGAAACGACCGCACCGCCCCGCTCTATGATGCTCATGGCTAGTTGATAATTGGTCCGCGGTGAAATGTCAGGAAGTTCGTTTGGGACAACCGCCACGACCGTTCCGCCAGCTTCAATGGCGGCTTTTTGGGCAATACAATCCACACCTAGCGCCAGACCGCTCACGATTACACATCCGGCTTTTGCCAGATCTGTTGCTAGTCGCTCGGTGACTTCTTTTCCGTAGGCAGACGGCTTGCGGGACCCGACGATTGACACGACTGGCGCCTCTGTTTCCGGCAATTTTCCCATATAACATAAGCTTTTTGGTGGATTGGCAATATGTGCTAATCTCTGGGAGAAAATATGCTCATCTGGTGTAATTCTATTGATTTCCATAAAAAATGTGGTAAAAAGTATTGACACTTTGTCAAATGTTTGCTATAATCAAGGACGATTGGTTAAGTAATCATTAACCAAACGCACCTTATACCCCCTATTCTAACTATATGTTAGGTTGCGCGCAATGGCATTAAGTATTCTTACCCTCCACTTTTTGCGGTTCAACGTTACGCGCATACTAACCCCTTTAACTGCCCTTTTTCAAAGGCGACCTCTGTTAATGTGAGTACAAAGTTGTATTGATAGTCATCAGGCGCGGACTTTTGGAGTTTTAGTCGCGACGCTTCGCTGATACGGTAGCTCGGGTGGGTTGAAGGGTAAAAAAGCGTCAGGTGATGCCCACCCTTACCTGGCGCTTTTTTGTTGGGAAAAATTATTTATTTTCTATAATATATCGGCATTTTTCGCAAATACCTTCCAACTCAAAGTGGTGTTTTGTGGCTATGAAATTATGTTTTTTACCGATGAGATCTATGAGTTTTTCGAGTTCTTGTGATTGTATAGGTTCGGCATTTTGGCAATTTATGCAGTATAGATGGTGATGATGTGGTATAAACGGTTCTGCTAACTCGTAATAATTCTTCCAGCCAATAGTTATGGTGTTTATAATGTTCAGATTATCGAACATTAGCAGCGTGCGGTAAATGCTGGCACGGTTAATGTTTTTGCAGTTTTTCGCAATATCGCCGACCGTAAGAGGTACGTCTGAATTTCGTAGGATATCAAATACTTGCTGGCGTGGTTTTGTCAGGCGAAGATTGTGACGTTCAAATATTTCATTTAGCATAGTGCTATCAATAGTTTATAACTTATTGCAACAAGTGTGCAATAGGCTTATATTCCGAGCAATTCATAAGGATATTTGGGTTGGTTGATTTTTGTGATGTGTGCGTCGGTTATGATGTATTCAGCTTGACTATTAACGATTTTTTGCGACAATTTACCCTTGACGATTAGCCATGTTCCATCTGGGTAGTCTGTCGAAAAGTTTTTCTCGACCAGGATTTTCATAGGCACGCTGTCAACAGTGCAGCAACTTATGACATATCTGGCAATATTGAAGTAATTATAGCCATAGTTTTTTAACAGGTCATTTGAAACGAAGCCAGTAATGGTGATATCTTTGCCGTTAAAATAAGCAGCTTCTTTACAGGAATTTATAGCGGTTTTCCAGCGGTTTATTGAGATTGTAGAAGAGTTCTCTTTCGGCTGAGGTGTTTCGCAACGACTTTCGGGCTCAATAATCGCAGGGCTTTCTTTTTGCGCGAGACTACTTGGAGAGAGTGGCTTTGGTGGTAACATATATCCGACTGATAATATAATTATTGCAAAATAAGATATCGGGGTAATTTTTTTCAAGCTAATTTTAGATTTATTTTTTGCGGGTTTATTTTTTAATTGCAACATTATATCAATAAGCAAAAGTATAGCGCCGATTATGCTAATTACGACCGCGAATGCGTGATAGCGCGGATGTACGTAAAATCCGAGTTGATCGCGCCAAGCTAATAGCAAAATATATACGCAAACGACAATTCCGCCAATTGATTTGGTAAGATTAGCGTACATATAAATTAACCCCCAGTCCGACAATTAGCGATAAGACAAATACAATCAAAGTAATTGTTGCAATAAATTTCCAGCGAAAAGTTGTTTTTAACAGCGTAATCATTTTAATGTCTATCATCGGTCCGAATAGCAAGAAAGATAAAATTGAGCCTGTCGTGAAATTTCGTACGTAAGCCAGCGCGAAGAACGCGTCGATGCTGGAGCATATCGAGATGATGAAACTTAGCGTGATCATGGATATGACAGATAAGAAAATGTCGCCGCCGACGGCGTTTATGATGAATCGCGGAACGAAGATTTGTGTGGCGGCTGCGATGCTAGCACCTAAGGTTAGCATAGTAAATAATTGCCAGAATTCATTGCGTGATGAGTTGAATAGGTTTGACAATTTTGAATCGTGACTATGAGAGTGGCAGAGCTTTTCAAATTCTGGATTAATGACGGAATCTTCCTTAAAAAAGCTGACGATAAAAGCGGTTATTTGTACGATAATTAGCGCAAAAATAATTCGCCACCAAACCATTCGGGCGTCAAAACTGAAGGCGGTCATGGTTGAAATTATGGTTATCGGGTTTAAGATTGGTGCGGCGAAAAGAAAGCTAATAACGTCGGCGGGCTTCAGTCCGTTTGCTATTAAGCTGCGTGCAATTGGCACGTTACCACATTCGCATACAGGTAAAATTAGCCCGATCATAGAGAGCGCAATTCGTCGAAGGAAGGTGTTTTTTGGTAACATTTTGAAGACATCTTTTGATGATAAAAAGTATCTGATAAGCGCGGATATGATAATTCCTAAAATTAAGAATGGGACCGCCTCGACAATTACGCTTAGCGTCAGCGTGATGAAATCTTGTAATGACGGAAGTAATTTATTGCACCATTCTGCAAATTCTCCGTTTAATAACATGACGCCAAATCGTGAGCTGAATTGATAAATAGAAATTATAAGGATACCAAAAACCACCCAACCGATCAACTCTCTGTTGGCTGATAAAAACTTTTTTATGCGACCATCTGGCGATTTTTGTGCCATATATAAAATTATACTCCATGCTTATGCTATACTAAATCAATATGAAACATCTTTTACATTCACATCATCCGTTTCGGATTTTCTGGTTTTCGGTCCTATTGACCTTAGGTTTGGGCAGTTTGATTTTTAGTCATATGGGCGTTAGCGGTCTTTGGTTATTTACTATTTTGGTGGTTTTGGAAGTTACGTTTAGCTTCGACAATGCGGTGATAAATAGCAAGGTTTTGGCGGGAATGAGTCAAGTTTGGCAGAAAGTCTTCCTGACGGCTGGCATATTTGTGGCGGTGTTTGTCGTTCGATTTATATTGCCAATTGCTATTGTGATGATTGCGAGCGGTCACGGATTTATGGATGTTGTCAATCTGGCGCTACATAAACCTGTCGAGTACGGCAAGATCCTGCACGAGGCGTCGCCGATGATTGATGCGTTTGGTGGTGCGTTTTTGATTATGATTGGGCTTAGCTATTTCATCGATTATAATAAGCGTGTTCACTGGATGCGACATGTTGAGCCGATCTTGGCGAAGGCTGGGCGATTTGAGAATTTTAAGGTGTGCATAATGCTTAGCGTGGCAGCTGTTTTGTATTTTACGGTCGAGGCGCCGCATAAATCTTTGGTGCTGATTTCAGCGGTTCTTGGAATTGTGTTGCATATTGGGTTGGAACTGTTTGGCTCATTTTTCCACGAGGATGACGCGGAATCCGTTAAGATTAAAACTGGTTGGGCGGCGTTCGCTAGCTTGTTATATTTGGAGGTTCTGGACGCTAGCTTTAGCTTTGACGGCGTGATTGGCGCGTTCGCCATTACTAATAGCGTGCTATTAATCGTGGCTGGGCTGGGCGCTGGAGCAATTTGGGTTCGATCGCTAACCGTATATTTGTTGCGAACAGGCGCGCTTAGCAAATATAAATATCTGGAAAATGGCGCTCACTGGGCAATTATGGCGCTCGGCGTGATGATGATTGCTAAATTATTCCACTTGGAATTGCCGGAATGGGCGACGGGTGGCTTGGGCTTATTGTTCGTGAGTTTGGCGGTCAGTAGCAGTATACTGGAAGCTCGATCTATCAATCTGCAAGAAGCCGCGGCCGAAAAATTACATCAAGCCGAAGAGCAATTGAAGAGCAGCGCTTCAAAAATCGTTCCACGAAAACGAAGATAAAGTTTTAGATTCTAATATTTTATACTGAACGGCTCGATAGTTTCGTTAATGAATTTCTTGATCAAATTAATTGATTCGGGCAATATCCAGCTTTGGAGAATCTTTTGCTCGTCTGAGTTGAATTTGCCTAGGACAAAATCTACGTCACCGACTTGACGCCTAAGTAAATTATCTGTGCCAATACGAATGTGCCAAAAATCTGGTCCGACGTGAGAATGGAGAGATTTTAATCCGTTACTGCCCGCGTCTCGTCCGCCTTTGCGAGTTCGAATTTTACCGAAGTCCAGCGCCGTGTCGTCGTGAATAATTAGTAAATCGTCCAATGTCAATTTGTAAAAATCTAAGATTGCTCGGGCGGAAATTCCGACCTCATTGTAAAAAGTAGTTGGCTTAACCAGCAGGATTTTTTCCCCAGAAATATTCAGCTCGGCAATATCGGCGGAAAATTTTGGCTTATTGCAAAAAACTGCATTATTCTCTGACGCAAATTTATCAATAGCCAAAAACCCAGCATTATGCCGCGTGTTGGTGTATTTTTCGCCTGGATTTCCCAATGCTAAGATGACTTTCATAGACTTAGTATATCACCTTGTGAAAATGACGTATAATAAGCATATGGCAAAACGCGACGATGATTTAGAATTTAGCATTAATGCGCCGTTTGATGATGGGCGAGCGATTGTCGATAAAGTTCCGTTGTATTTGGTGAATGGCTCGTTGGGCGCTGGGAAAACTAGTGTCCTTGAATTCTTATTGCAACAAAGCGACTATAAGGGTTCTCGGGTGATTGAGAATGAATATGCTAATGAAAACGTTGACGGTTATCGATTGGAAAAGCTGGCAGATATTGTGACGACTTTGGCTGGCGATTGTGTTTGCTGTTCGTCGAAGCATGCATTGACGCGAATGTTACTTGACTTTTGTCGCAATTCTCCCGCCCCAGTGTTTATTGAGGCGACTGGTGTGGCGCGAACGATGAATTTAGTTGAGAAATTGATTAATGCACAAATATTCAATAAGTATGAGTTGGCGCAGAGTTTTTATGTCATTGACGCACGTGAGATTTTACATGGAATTGAGCCGGCGCATGAAATTGAGTTGCAAGCGGCGGACATGATTTTAGTGACCAAAGAAGATTCGCTAAGTGACGACGAGCGACTACGATATGAGTCCAAGCTGAGCTCCCTGCCTTACGGAAAAATACTGAGCGCACCACGCGGTCGGTTTGACCTAAGTAAATTAACCACGCCGTCGGGACTACTAACGTTTTTTGATACGTACGATGGCGAGTTGGTCGTGCCGGATAATCCGACGTATGCCGTGCTGGATGTTTCTGGTATGAAAATTGCTGCGGCGACTCTGGAAAAAATTTGGCCGGAACTTTTTGATGTTTATAAACTCAGGCGAATGAAGGGTTGCTTTATTGATGATAATGGCGCGCGGCATCATTTGGAGGCAACGGAAAATCAGATTCAAATAGCTAATTCTGCGGCGGAAGAGCTAGCAAAAATTGTGCTAATTGGTGAACGTGCGGATGAAATTACGCGTGAAGTTTTGTCTGTGCAATTGATGATGTTTGAATAAAAGTTCGCTTTCGTCGTTTCCGACTCATCAGCATAGACACGCATCTATGGAGCGAACTGACAAGCAGGAGAATATGTACGACGGAGAGAACCGCCAAGTATTCTCGGCGGATGTCAGTTCGGCGGCCGTCAATTGTTCGACGGCGTTAGCCCGCAGGTGCCGGTGGGCTCCTGCTGCGTTAGTTCAATGCTCTCAATGTTCCAGAAAGACGAGGTTGCTGGAATACGATATCCAAACGACTCGATCTTATAGGTCTTTCCGACCTGAATCCTGGCGTATACGTCCGCGCTATTGAATCTAGCTCCGTTACTACCGTAATAATCTTTTACGGTGTAGACTTGGCCTGAAGTGTATATGCGGTACTCATGAGAGCGGCTATCGCCGCTCCCAGTTTCGACGGAACCCTTGTCGCACACGGTAACAATTTCCGTGTGCCAGTTCCCCTGCTCCACTGATGTGTGGCAGGCTTTAGACCCGAAGTAGATAGCAAAAACTAAGATGAAGACAAGGATGTACTCCTTTACGCCAATCTCACTACTACGACTGCGCATGGCTGACCTTTCTCCTCACCCGGACGGGAATGTCCGTGTTTTATAAAAAACACTGCTCTGGCGCCCGGATGGCGCTTGCAAGATGAGGTTTCACGACACTATTTTGCTTCCGCTAAAATAACGCCATAAAATCTCACCTTGCTTTATTCTCAACTGCTTGTCAAAGTGCGCTTTCGGACGAGGAATAAATTTCAACTTGTCAACGAAAGCTGATATTATTTATACCACACATTAGTAAAAAAGTCAATATAATAAAAAACAGCCCCAGGTGGGGCTTAATAACTTCCAATGAATAGTGCAAGCAGATGATGAAGATATATAGACGCATCAGAAGACGACGCCTTATTTTGGAATCTCTTCTACTCGCCACTATTCAGGTGCTAATCTCTTCCGCTAGGAAGAAATCAGAAGGTCATAGCTGAGTCAGGTTTCGGGTCGGCCTTGAACAGCCTTCCGAGTTCCTTCATCAGAGGTGTACGGCAAATTTCCTTGCCGTTACAGTAGATACTGCCGGTGGAGCAATCGATGTGTGCGTCTTTTACCGCCGGAACGAAACGGTCTTTCTTGCCAATCTTGAAATTGGCGCTATCACCGCGCAAGTCGACCTTACTCCCGGCGTGGTTGATGCCCACCCAGGCGTTTGCCAAGAAAATCTCGGCCTGGTCGCCGTACTTCAAAACGGCAGAGCTGCCGCTTAGTGACGTGTAGCCATTAGGCATGTCTATGTGACCATCTCCGTCGATGACGGAAATAGATGCCTTGCTGCGCTCGAAAACGATAACCCCTCCACTAAGTGAGACGGTATCTTCGTTTTTGTCAATGTCGAGTTTGGCTTCAGCATCGCCCTTGGCTTCAGCATCGCCCTTGGCCTTTCCACCTGATACGGTGATACCCATTGGGTAGTCGTGGTGGTTAAGCTCAATTCGGTCTCCGTTAAGGGAAGTACCCTCTCCGGGAACGGTGTGAAAATCTCCATTAAGTACGGAGACAGTTCCCTGCTTATCATCTGCGGTTAATAAAACACTGACGGGAACAACCATCTCGCCAGTGATTAAGCTTGCGCACGTCTCACCGTTGTGAACATACAAGGTCTTGGAGCCGTTGTCGACGCTGGTGTATGCGCCGAAAACGACAGCTTCACCCTTGCTCTTGTGGATAGACACCTCAGCATCTTCACGAGCAGACAAGATACCCTTGCCCTTGTCGTCTACAACGACGACGTGCTTGCCACAGAAGGTAGCCACATCGTCGTCAGGGTTGTTAGTAACGCCAGGTCCGCCGATAGATACCTCACGGCAGGTAATTGACCCGTAGTCGGTCACAGCAGAAGCATAGATTAAAGAGTTCATCTATGTTTCCTTTCTTTCTTCTTCTCGCGGCGAAGTTGCCATCTTTGTCTTTCGACAAAGACCATGCTGCTACCTAATTTGAGCATGAAACGAGATTTCAATTGTCAATTACATCTTCTATCAACAACTAAAACCTCGCTTCATGCTTAAGTTTCGTCTTAATCTAATCATCTGCTTGTCAAGGTGCGCTTTCGGACAAGGATTTACTCAACTTGTCAATGAAAGCCAATGTTATTTATATCACGCGATAATATTTAAGTCAAGAGAAATTGGCGTAAAAATAGGATTAAGCGAGTTTTTCGGCGTTTTTGGCCTGTTTGTAGGCTTTGGTGACTGGCGCCAGACCGCGCGCAACGCGTTCACGATTGGCCTTTAATTGCTTTTCGTCACGGAAAGACATTTTAATCGGAGTTCCTGCAAAATTGAAGGCTTCGCGCAGAGTTCGCTCCAAATAACGCTTATAGCTCCAGTGGACAAATTTCAGATTGCTACCGTAAATAACAAACCACGGCGGAGCAACGTCAGTCTGGACAATGTAGCGCAGTTTCGGGTGTGAATTTTTTAGACCAGCCGGCGGATGTGCGGCGATGGCTTTCTGTAAAATGTCGTTTAAGGCACGAGTTTTACATTCTTGGCGACGACGCTTATAGATATCAAGCGCTAGGTCAAATAACTTAGCGACATTCTGTCCTGTGACGGAAGAAGTGAATATTAACGGCGCGTACGGCGTGAACTTGAAATTATAGCTGATTTGTGGCGCAATTTCATCGTGTGTGTAAGCGTCCTTACCTTCGACGGAATCCCATTTGCTGACGACCAAAACAAGCCCCTTGCCCGCCTCGTCAATAATTCCAGCTAGGCGCTGATCCAATTGAACGTTAAGCTCATTGACGTCCATAAGAAGCAGACAAACGTCGGCTTCGTTGATGGCTTGCATTGTGCGAAGAACTGAGAACTTCTCAATTCCCGTTTCTTGCTTTCCTTGGCGGCGAACTCCAGCGGTGTCGAGCAGTTCAATCGTCTGACCGTGATAACGAACTTGAACACGGTTTACATCGCGAGTTGTGCCGGCGACGTTGGCGACGATGGCTTGCTGCTTGCCCGCTAAAGTATTGAATAGATTACTCTTTCCGACATTCGGGCGGCCGATTAGTGCAACGCGAATAACGTCGTCAGGCGCAGTTTCGGTGGCTGGCGGAATAAGTTCGGCAATGCTATCAAGAAGCTCCGAAATGCCGATGCTGTGCTCGGCGGAAGTTTTTATGATGTTTTTAATGCCGAGTCGCTTGAATTCGTCGATAGAAAGAGAGCCTTTTAAATCTGCTTTATTGGCGATTAAAATGACTGGCTTGCCGCTTTTTAGGGCTTTTTTGGCTAATTGTCGATCAGCGTCGGAAGGATATGCGGTGGAGTCGACGGTTACGAGGATTACGTCAGCGGCGGCGGAAGCGTCAGCAATTTGATCCTGAATGGTTGCCTCAAATTCATCCTCGGCAGTTTTCAGTCCGGCAGTGTCGATGAGCCAAAATTGCGAATAGTCATCTGATGGTGTAGAGTCGACGTTACGTCGTTTGTATGAGACTTTACCAACAACGTTGTCGCGAGTTGTTCCAGCTTCTCTGGCGACGATGGCCGTGCGAGAGCGCGTCAAGCGATTAAATAATGAGCTTTTGCCGACATTGGCTTGCCCGATGATGGCGACTGTTGGTAATTTAGACATGATTATAAATTATATCATTTTTTAGCTATTTCGACTATTGTATTGGAGGTCTCTTCTATTTTTATTAAATGCAACAGCTATAACTCCTTTGGGATTATTGTGATGATAATTGATATGCCTATTACATAGGCGTGCTATTTTTGTATAATCTAATGGAGCAATCTGACCGTCTTTATTAAACGGTCGAAGCTGGAGATATTCTGTATTAACAGTTCCGTCTGTTTTTAATACTAGTTTGTCTGCGATATATACACGAGAACCTTCTGTCTGTTTTTTGGATATGATTACGCCACCGCCTTTTTCTAGGTCAAGCATATAGTAATTACTGCCGTCTATTGTGGGTAAAGTTTCCAAGTTGAGAGATTCTGCTATTCCCTCTAATTCAACAACTAATTTTGCGTAATCTGATATTTGCTTCTTGACGGTGTCTATGGGAAGTTTTTGCTCTTTTCCTGAATACACTTCGATTATCTTGTCGTGTCCATGCTCAGTATCAGCTTTAAGATCTGCGCATATTCCGTTTAGGGATATTCTGGCTAATTTTTTCGATAATTCTAATTCGGGTTTATCGTGCGTATTTAGCGTTTCCATTTTACAATTATACTTTCTGTCAAATTTAACATAAAAGCTATATTACAATATTTACTGTAAAATGTAAAGAGCCGCGGAGTAAATTATGAATTCGTGAATTTCTCTTCTCGCCATTCGCCTCTATTGAGGTCGCCGAGCGAATAATTGCCGAAGTTTGTTCTGTGGAGTTTTTTGACAGTGTAGCCTAACGCATCGAAAGTTCGCCGAATTTGACGATTCCTTCCCTCACTCATTTCCACTATCCAGCGATAATCATCACCTTCGTGTTGTCTTTCTAGCGTCAATTGACTGCGTCCGTCAGGAAGCTGCACGCCAAAATCGTTAATCATTTGGCGATGTAGAGGTTGCAATGGCTGGTCGATTGTAACGAGATATCGCTTAATCTTATAAAACGACGGATGCGTCATGCTGTGCGCAAAATCTCCGTCGTTTGTCATGAGAATCAATCCAGAGCTGTCTTTATCCAGGCGACCAACAGGTTTTAAGTGGTGGAGATTCTTCGGTAGCAATTTGTAGATTGTCGGAACGCCGCCCTGAGAGGCGCGCGAACAAAGATATCCAGTTGGCTTGTGTAGGATGATGAGCTGTTTGGATTGCAATTCTAGCAATTTGCCGTTATAGGAAATTTTATTCGCGTCAGAAATTTGTTGACCCAATCTGGCGGGCTGACCGTCAACGATAATCTTCCCCTTCTCTATCAATTCGTCGGCCTTCCGCCTGGAAACACCCAAGCAAAGCGCCACAAATTTATTGAGGCGCCAAGATTCTTGCTTTGTGTCTGGGTTTATCATTGTTATGGATTTATCTGCGGAAATTGTGTCGGCTGAGGAGTTTCTGATGGTTGATGTGGGATGCTTTGCTCCTGAGGCTGTGCTTGGACGGGAGGTATTACGTTAGCTTGCTCAATAGGATTTGGTGCCGGCTGAGGCGTCGGAATTGGTTGCGGCGTTGGAGTTTGCGCTGGTTGAGGTTCTGGAGTTGGTTGAGAAATTCTCTGTGTATTGTCCAATTCTTCTGCCATAAGCTTGGAAATATCTACAGAATTCTGAGAATCGTCAGTTGGCAAAGGCTGAATCACACGATCACCAAGCCCCGATGGTCGCGGTGCGGGTGATGAAAATGGCGCCATAGGCTGTGGCAGGGTTGTCGGCTGAGGCTGCGGTGTTGGAGTCGGTTGTGGTGTTGGAGTCTGCACTGGTTGAGGCAGCGGCTGCGGAGCTGGAGCAAATGCTTGTTGTGGATGTTGCTGCATAAGTGGATTTACTACAGGAGCTGTTGACGTTGCAGTGGGGGTAGTTGGTTGCGGCGACAATGAAGAAACATCAGGTCTAGTAACTGGCTGCGGCGCTGCTGGAGTTGGTTGAGGAGTTGGAGCGACTGGTTCATATGTGTGAGTTGGTTGCGAAACCGGCACTGGATTTGTGCCGACTCCTGGAAGATCACCTAGAGTCTCGTGAACCGCTCTTACGACGTCCTCTATTCCCACCTGAGATTTCACCAAGTATTTATCAGCGCCAAGTTGTTCACCGCGTTTTCGCTGATCCTCTGATGATAGTGCGGTCATGATAATCACCTTAACGTCTTTTGTTTCTGTCGTCGAGCGTAAAATGTCCAACATATCAAATCCGGAAATTTTCGGCATCATCACGTCGCTTAAAATTAATCGCGGACGTTCTTTAATTGCCATGGCTAGAGCTTCTTCTCCGTCGCCCGCCGAAACGATATCGTAGCCCTCCGCCAAAAGTCGTACGCCATAAATTTCGCGTAAACTTTTGTCGTCCTCAACCAATAAAATTTTTGTCATATGTTTATACTATACTGAAGTTTTGACAAAAAATCCATAGTTCTTATGGCTATTATTCGCGGCCAGGTATGGACAATTGCTGGCGTTTTCTTCGCAACTCTTCCTCAATTTCAGCCAGCGTCGGCTCAGAAGAATTTCTGGCTGGTTGTGGAATTTCTGGCTGGGTCGTCGAGGCTGCGGGCGCGGCTGGAGCTGGATTTTCTGGAGTTGCGATTGCGACTGGATTTGAATCGACAATTTCGCTATTATTTTCAATTGCGACATCTTCTGTCTTCTCTTCTGTGGCAATTTCAATTTTTTCTGAAGCCAGAGAATTCGGCGTTTTATCTTCGGGCTTTTCAGCTTCTGCAGATTCTAATCGCTGCTTAGCTTCCGAGCTATTCATACGAGGAATTTCCAAATAGAAAGTACTTCCCTCTTTATATTTACTCTCAACTCGCAAATTTCCAGACATCGCCTCGGCTAAGCGACGACTCAAATATAGCCCCAAGCCAGTTCCGCCAATTTCTCGTGTGTCGGAATTGTCGACTCGATAAAACTTTTGGAACAAGTGAGGAATATCTTCGGCTGGGATGCCGATTCCGCTGTCTTTTACGCTCACGGAAATCTGTTTATCGTCGCCAGTAATATTGACAATAACCTCTCCTGATGGTGTATATTTTATAGCATTTTCAATCAGGTTACTGACAACTTCCCTAAAATGATCAGGGTCAATATTGGCATAAAAAATCGGCTGCAATGACTTCTCTTTACCTTCATCAATTATGTCTGGCATGAAGATGTAATTGAGCTGCTTTTCGCTGGCTTTTGTCGCCAAACCATCAAAAATATCCTTCAAAAATTCGTTTACGTTGATGATCTTCGGGTTATTTTTCATTCGCCCATCTTCGACTTTGCTGATATCAAGGAGATCTTGGAATAGCCGTCCCAGATGTTGCGCCGATTCGTGGGCTTTGGTAATGAAATCGCGGGCTTTTTCATCGATGTGAGCGGTGGCTGGATTCAACGCCAGTCCCAAATAGCCCTCAATCGATGCAACTGGCGTACGCATCTCGTGGCTGGCGGTGGAGATGAACTCGGCTTGCTCGCGCTCCTCGGCTTTTTCTTTGGTGATGTCGCGGAAAACTACGATAACTCCTTCGCCCTCAGTGCCGACTGGAGAGCTGACAATTGAAACTAAAATTCGCTTTTCAGAGCTGGTTAATAGGAATAATTTATCGTTATGAGTTGGTTGGTTTTTTGATAATGATTGGGCTATTGGATTCTCGAGGTCCTCTACGTCTTTTCCGTCTGAAGTGACGAGTTTTAAGACACTCTTCCAGTTGAGTCCAAGTGCGTCGCCTTGGTCCCAGCCAATGATTTGTTGGGCGGATGGATTGATTAATTCTATATTGCCGTCTTTGGAGATCGCCAGAACGCCGTCGTCGATGGCATTAATCACTACATCAGACTTACTTTCAACGGCGGAAAGTTTATTCTCCAAGCTGGATGTGTTGTCGTCGGTTTTTTGGCGGCGAATCCATAAAACAAGGCTGAAAATCAAAGGCAAAAATCCGAAGAAGAGGTAGCCGATGATGAATTGTATGTTTATTCCCTGTTGAACGCTGGTGGCTATAATTTGCAGAATAACCAAAAGCCCCATTATTCCTAAGATTATTGCGCCGAAAAATCCTGCGAATATTGCTACGATAATCCACATAACTAGGAATGGCGAAACGACTCCGCCGCTGGTAATTATGGTTGTTACGGCCACAGTAACGGTTAATAGATATACAAATATTCCAATTTCAGTTTCGTGTTTTCTGGGTAGCCAAAAGCATAAGATTAGCACAATCAAGCTGCCGATTCCTGCCACGCCAGCCGCTAAGTCTGAGACCGATAAGCCGATTGGCAATTGATAACCGGTCGGTATAAATCGCGCCCATGCATATAAAAGAATGATCGTGAAACAGCTCAGTAATGCCACTTCACACAACCGTCTTAACCAAAATCTGGAAATTGCGTGAGGCTTAAAGTAAATCCCGCCCTTTTTCATAGTTTTATTATGGCGAATTTTCAGGAAAATCTCAAGTGATAAATGTGGTATACTAACTCTATGAATCATGATCAGCACAACGACCAAAGTAACTCAGCTTTCAAGCGAACTGTGGTTTTTGTGATAATTTGTCTCATCTCGGCGAACCTGATTGGTGCCACGTCTGATGTATTTAAGTCGTTCATCGGTCCTCTGGGCCATATCTTAGGGGCATACGCTATCATACTCGCTTGTATTTCAATCTATTGGTATAAAACTGGACGATATTGGATTACTGATAAAGTTTCAAAAGTATTGACTGTCATTGGATGTGCGACGGTCGTATTTTATGTATTAGTCATCTTTTTACGATTCGGGCTATTTTTCCTCATTGCCAATAAAGACGTATTCATCGTAAAGGTCTTGTCAGCTATTGGTATGATCAATTTATATTTCTCTCCTATTGTAATTTCTCTGGTCGTTTTAATATATAGCTCTTGGGCTATGCTGTCTTATCATAAAAAGTCGACGTCTAACATAGAGAAAAAGTAGACAAGTCTTCCCTTCTCGTGGTATAATCCATGGAGTTACGGCCCTATCGTCTAGCGGTTAGGACACCAGGTTCTCATCCTGGCAACCCGGGTTCGATTCCCGGTGGGGTCACCAAGAATAGTTAACTTATTAAAAAACATCTATATGAAGGTGTTTTTTTAATTTGTGAAGTAGTATGCTTCAATTCTCAATATTCTTCAACTTTTCGTATATACGCATACTACAAACCGTACGTAGATGGTCTAGTTGACGATCTGTGTGGCCTCATAACTAGGGGCGGCCTAGAGTTTATAAAGTAACAAATCCACCTCGTCCCATTCCTCAACCACTGTGGTCAGAGTATATATAGCGATGGTTTTGGCGTTGTCGTATATTTGTTCTGATGTAAGCTTCTTTAAATCTCTCAAGTTAAAGAGGTTGATGTTGTTGGATTCGCCGCTAGCTATATCATGCATCGGATTTTCCGAAGTAATAAACGCATAACTTATGTCCGTGTGATAATGCCCGCCACCAGCAGGATATGTGTGAATCGCGATCGGTTGAGGATGCAGTTTCACCCCAGGCAATGAAGCAAGTCTATTGTAACTCGGTTGCAACAACCTCAGCTGGTTTTTGTCGTAGCCAGATTCTTCGGCTATTTCCCGTAAGACCGCTTGCCACGGTGTCTCGTCCAGCTCGACATGTCCGCCAAATTGCAATAACTTGTTTAGCTTGCGGTGCTTATGTAAAATAATCCGAGGTTCAGTACCCTCTGTTATTTTCACGATATATCCGCTAACACATATATCGTGCTGGCCAGGCTGGTTGTGTATATGAGGCATACTATAAATTTTACTTTAATTGTGGTGTGCGGTCAAAAGGATGCGGCAAAGGTAACCTTTAGGGCGGGTAGGTTATAAATTGCGCTATTTGACACAACGTAGCTACTCAGTTATTGTCTATTAATAAAAGAGAGCTTTGCGCTATATCTTCGGAGGGTGTCTCTGGTGATATTTGAAGCAATAAGCAATTTATCGCTAAAGATGGTGAGCGTTGTATGTGAGACACCGTGGGAGTCCATAGAAGGGCTCTTTTTTCTAATTTGAAGGCAACTGATAGCTTTTACTGAGCTGTGGTATAATAGGCGAAATAGTAAATTGGGGAGAGTTTTTTGTGGTTCAATCTTTAGGCAAGCTAGAAAAGGTAAATATCAGAAAAATATGGGAGCACGAAGCTTTGTCGTTTACTCCATGGCTGGCTCATCCAGATAATTTATCTTTGCTAGGCGACGCCTTAGGAATAGAATTCAACACAGAAAATATAAAAACTGAAGTTGGTGTCGGCGATTTTAATGCGGATATAGTTACGGCTGATTACTCTGATAGGGCGATTATAATTGAAAATCAATTAGAGCGTACAGATCACGATCATCTTGGCAAGTGTATCACTTACGCGGCTGGGATTGGCGCTGAAACAATCATATGGATTGCAAGTAATATTCGTGATGAGCATAGGCAGGCTGTCGAGTGGTTGAATTTTAATTCTTCTGATAAAATTAATTTCTTTTTGGTTGAACTTGAGGCGTATAAAATCGGCGATTCCAAGCCAGCCCCGCACTTTTTGGTTGTTGAAAGTCCTAACGAATGGACAAAGGTTGTACGCAGCCAGAATAATAGCAATAGCAGTGTGTCTGAAGTGAAACTGCGGCAACAAAGATTTTTTGAGATGGTGCGAGATTATGGACTGGAGCATTCTAAGAAGGTCCTTAGCTGGCAAAAACCTCGACCTCAACATTGGTATACGATCAGATATGGTGGCAAGGCTCATTTTAACGTGTTAGCCAACACTAGAGAAAAGTGTATTTATATAGAGTTATACATTGATGGAGGTAAGGACTCGGACGCGCAAAATAGGCTAATTTTTGATAATATCTATAAAGATAAAGATAAAATAGAGTCTGAAATCGGCGAGTTGATATGGTACGACAAAGATGATGCTCGCATGAAGCTTATACGTTATCGCATAGATAAAGATCCTGCCGATGATAAAGAATCTGAAGAGGCTTTGCCGCTTGTTATAGAAAAACTGGATCAGTTTATATCTATATTTCCGAAGTACTGGAAGAATGTATAGTTAAGCTAACTATGCGCAGAATTAAAGATTATCACTACTCATCTGTTTAACGACATCTATCAAATTCCGCGGTGTAATGTCGGCTTTAATCAAGTAACCGTCAACGCGGCTCATAACGGATTTGCGCGAAGCTTCGTCCTGTTCAAAATTGGTCATAATCAAAATCTTACTATTCGGAACTAAATCGACATTGTTATTTCTCAGTGCGTCTAAAATCTGGTCGCCGCGTTGCTCTGGTAGCATCAAATCTAAAATTATCAAGTCAAAGTTCTGGTTGCGCGCTGCTACCAGCCCGTCATTTCCGTCGACTACCCACGTCACGTCATATCCCGCTTTTTGCAGACTCCTGACGTACATTTCGCCAATAAATCGGTCATCTTCCACGCATAAAATTGTCTTTATCATAATTCCTCCTAGCCCTTATACATAGCGTGATTTTTTATCCAGCCGCCGCCCTTTCGTATCAATTGATTATTTAATTGGCCGTCTTCTAACAATTTATCTTTAACTGTAGCATAAATTGGCAAAGTGAACGAGAAAACTGAGCCCTCGTTTTCGCGGGATCGAGCGATTATCGAGCCGCCGTGAGATTCGACAAAAGCTTTGCAAATGTAAAGCCCAATTCCCGTCCCAGCGACTGCTTCGCGTGATCTGTGCGATCGATAGAACTTGTGGAACAAATTGTCCACGACATTCGCCGGCATTCCAATTCCGTTATCGGCGACAGACACTTCCACGAAGTCGCCCTTTTTCTCTGCGGAAACGGTTACAGACCCGCCCTCAAAACTGTATTTGATAGCATTGTCAATTAGATTACCAATCACTTCCCCGATACTTCCGTGATCAGCGGCCACGGTTGGGAGATCATCTGGAATATTGACGCTGAGCATTCTGTGTTGAGTCGAGGCGCGAAGTTGCATATCATCAGCGATCGAGGCATAAATATTGGCGACAGTGTCTTCCAACAGATAAACCTTCAAGTGGTGCCTATCGTATCTGGCGACGTTAAGAATATTGTCAACGTAGCTGGACAAGCGGTTGGACGAAACGACCAGTCTATCAAGAAGCTGCCTTTCGTCGCCCTGCAAGCGTCCAGAAAACTCTTCATTGATAATGTCCAGATAGCCACGAATAACTGTAATCGGTCCGCGAAGCTCGTGGGCAGCGAACGAAATGAAATTAAGGTCCTCTTCTTCGGGTAAATATCCTTTAGACTTGTCGATGAGAAAAATGACAGTTTCGGCGGCGGCGCCTTTCTCAAATGAAGCCACGATATCAAAAATCCGCGTTTTTTGGATGATGTCAGGGTTGGTGCTAATACGTTGCCAACGGCGCTCGGCTTTAATTTTCTCATTGGAGATTTCGTGAAGCCAATCGGAAATGCTTGGTTCGTTTAGAAAATCAAGCGCCAGAAAATCCTCGCCTTTTGCGTTCCTGGAAATCGGGGCGGCGGAATTGGCAAAGATAATTTTCTGATTAGAATTAAGAATTACTACGCCAGTACTGGCTTGATTCAGAGCTTGAGTGAGCGGGATTTTTGGCTTGTCGTTGTCGCTAGCTGGTTTTTGCTCTGGCTGATAATCGCCATAAATTGCCTGAAGTGCCGTCTTAAATCCAGTTTTTTCGTATCGTTTATCGTTGGGATTTGGCGGAGTGTCGGTCGTCGGTTCGCCAATTTTATGAGAAAGCGCCGCCAGAATTTTATTAAGCGGCGCAGCGATGATTTTAACGATAGAAATTGAAAATAAGATTTGTAAAATAGCGGTAATTAAAATGATAATCCAGAAATTTAGCTGGAATATGGAAATTGCTGTGAAGTGGAGTGCGATTCCCAGCCCTAATATGATGCAGGCGCTCGCTGACAATAGGACTAATATGACTTTTCGATAGTAATATTGTTTGTACTCGCGCAAGGTTTTAGATGCCGGATCTATTGCCATGAAACATTTCCCCTTCCTGGCGTGAAGGCTACAATCCATGCTTGTCCGCGATTTAAGGCGACGTCTTTTCCGGATTCGTCTGTCAATTTAAGCGGCGAATTTATGTCTGCTTTTGACCAAGTGGCAGTGGCGACTGTGCCGTTTTGGAAAATGTAAGCTTTGCCGGATCCTGTCGTTTTGATGTCTTCGTAGCCATCGTAGTTTTGAGCCCGAGCTTCAACGCCCACTTCCATAGCTACGACAATGTTTGGAGCAATTTGCCCATCTTCTCTATCGGTATGTGGTGCGCCAGCCATGCTTCTGAGGTAAGAATTCGACGCCTTGTCGTAAGCGTATGAGGTGTTATAAAGTGAGCCGCTGAGATTTATATTTATAGATGTGGCGTTTGGTGATTCGACGGGTTTGCCGTCTGCTCGCGCGAAGCTGGTAAATTCGGAATTATTATAGCCTTTTGCGCTGTTCAATTGGTCAAGCTTTTCTCCTGAAGTATAGACATTGTGTGGCGCGTAGCGGTCGCGAGATCGCCAATATGATCCGTCGTTAAAGAACTGGTCGATGTCGCGATAATTGCCGTTTCTGACTTGAGATAAGGCGTTGGGGCTTCCGCCAACATGTGCGATTGACGCCTGATATGGTGCAGCCCAGCTCAAATAGTATAATCTTAAGCTTCGTACTGGGCCGATCAACGCAGGCTTTTCTCCCTGGTACAGAGCCAAAAACCTAGTAATTCCGCCCTCCGCCACGGCTTCATAAACCACGCCAGCTTTCTTCAGTCCTGACTGCGGTCTGGCGGCTGGACTATTCTCAATCATCACGCCAGTTACGGGCAGCTTCGCGGCGGCTTCATTCGCGATTTCCACGCCAGTTAGCGGCGAATAAAACTTCTTCGGCGCGGGTTTTTTGGTTGGTAATTTCAGTTCCACGCTAGCGGTCTGCTCGTATTTTATGGAATGAATTGCAATTATGAAAACTCCAGCAATAACCATCGCGCTCACCACGAGTACGATTGCCAGAATATGCTTTTTTACCCATTCTTTGAACGACTCCCAGCGAGCGTTCTTTTTTTGTCCTGATTTATCTATTTTTTCAACATTCATGCTTATGCTTAGTATAGCATTTTCGGCGCACGAATAAACTATTTTTGTAGATAATTATCGATTCTTTGCAGAGTTTTTTCCTTGCTAATTAGCGCCAGCGTGTCGTTAAGTTGTGGACTAAACGGCGCCCACGTCGTCACAATTCTCACCAGACTAAACAAAATCCCCGGCTTCTGCCCCGTCGTTTCTAGCAATTGGTTAAGGCAATTCTGAATTGTTTCTGGCGTCCAATCTGTAATTTTCTCGAATTCTTGGCGAGCAATTGACAATAAATCTCGTCGCTCGTCGTCGGTTAATTTGCGAAGTTGTTTATTTCCATCAATCAATTCCGTGTCAATCTCAGGCTCAACGAAGAAATAACTTGTTAATTTTGGCAAATCTTGCAATGTCTTCAAGCGATCTTGCGCCAATTCCAGAACGCGCTTTTTATACGATTCATCAGCGTTTTTGGCTTCTTCGCCCCAGAACGGTTGGCAACGAGAATAAAGATCGTCCAAACTAAGCGAGCGAATCCATTGGCCGTTCAGCCAAATGAGTCGTTGTTCGTCAAATCGCGCGCCAGATTTTTGAACGCGATCAAGCGAGAACTTTTCAATCAGTTCGGCTTTACTGAAAATTTCCTGCTCCGTGCCGTCGTTCCATCCAAGTTGCGCTAAGAAATTAAGCATCGCTTCTGGCAAAATTCCCTCTGATCGATATTCGGTTACGCTTTTAGCACCGTCCCGCTTGCCAAGTTTTTTATTTCCCGATGGCGCCATAATGTGTGGCACGTGCGCCAGAATTGGTGGAGTAATTTTAAGCGCCTCGTAAAGCGACAGATATTTAGGCGTACTGGCAATGTATTCTGAGCCGCGAATCACGTGCGTGACTTGCATTTCGAAATCGTCAATAATGTGCGCAAAATTGTAAGTTGGCAGACCGTCCGCTTTGATCAGAATGAAATCATCCAAAGCTTCTGGGCCAGCTGACAATTCGCCCATAACGGCATCCGTCCAAGAATACCGCTTAATTTCCGGAACCTTGAAGCGTAGCGGCATTCCAAGTTGCCACTCTGGCGGATTTTCTGGACGATGGTCGCGATATAAAAATGCTCGCTTTTCAGACTTGGCTTTGTCGCGGAAAACTTGCACTTCTTCAGGCGTGTACGGATCGGCGTAAGCTAGTCCTTCGCTAATCATTTTCTTTGCCCACTTTATGTAAATATCACGGCGATCTGTTTGGTGATATGGGCCAAAATTGCCAGACTCTTCTTTTGGATTGTTAAGAGTTGGTCCTTCATCCCAATTTAGTCCTAGCCAATTTAAGGTTTCCAAAATCATTTCTTCCGCACCTTCGACGAACCGAGCTTGGTCAGTGTCTTCAATGCGTAAGATAAAATCTCCCTGATGCGCCCTGGCGACAAGGTATGTGTATAGCGCGGTGCGAACGTTGCCTAAGTGAATATAGCCAGTCGGACTTGGCGCAAAACGAGTTCTAATAGTCATGAATAAATTATAGCACGTTATCTGATGAGTTACAGACTAGTGGCGATTTTTTCAATTTGGCTGCTTGAGAGGTTTGCGTCGCCGCTAATCTGATATAAAATTCCGCCGTTCACCCAAGCCGCTTCTTTTCCGCTGCTGTAAATTGTCAATCCGTCGATCATCGTGGTGTTTGGATTCTTGTGCTTTTCAGAGAAGAATTCTTTCACTGCTGATGAATTCCAGCCGCTTTTTTGCTGAGTTATGGTGTACTCTGAACTTCCGTCGGCGTAGGCGTATTTCATAGAGACCTCGCCCGATTTGAATTTGATAGGGCCGTTTAGGGCGTAGCCGTCTGGTTTGTATCCTGGGTATTTGGCGTCAATTCCTGATTGAACGGCTGCCATTTTTATAGAGATATTTGGCATACTCAGGTACGTTAAATAGCCACCGAGTAGCATCACTGCAAAACCAACAGAAAACGTGTTCAACCAGCGTAATGCGCCGCCCTTTTTCTGGCGTCGACGTGTTTTTTTATTACTGATAATCTCATTCGACAAAGCTTTCTCAATCGCTTCATTTTTCAATTGATGGGCGGTTTTTGTGACTGGATTTTCTATTTTTTGCGGAGCTGTAGCGACAAGCGGATTGCTATTCATGGCCAGAGGCTGGCGTTCTTTTCGCAATTTATTATCAACACTAAGAGATCTTTGTTGAGCGCGACGAGTAACAGGGTGAGTTTCGGCTGGGCGGTTAATAGCAATTTTCTGAGGAGCTGGCTTGCTGACAATTGGCGTAGAAAACTTCTTCACGGCGACATGTTGTTTCACGTCGACGCGAGCTTTCTGGGGTTTGGCAGCCAGTGGCGTACGCTGCGGCATTTTAACGTGCCGGCGATTCAATGTGCTGGATTTTTGAACATGTGCGGCGTGAATATTTGATACAGATGTGCCGCGCTTACTGATTGATTGTTCTTTTTCTATTTCAGATTTTTCAATCTTAATATTATCCATCACCATTCCGGTAATAGTATTGTAAGCTCGTCCATTGATAACCACGTAGTTTTTACTTGCCATTAATCCCCCTAATGTTTATTCCTGTATATTATATTACAAATCGCCTAAGGTTTTTTCAAGTGTAAAAATATGTTATAATTTCCGTAATTATGTACCAGAAAAAGAATCGCACTAAAGAGCTCGCACGGCGGACCTTTGTGTATACGCTGATGACATTATCACTTATAATTCTTCTTACGTTTTTGACGTTTAGAATGCTCGGCTATACGTTTGATCCGAATACGAAAGAATTGCAACAAACTGGACTTGTCCAATATGAATCACATCCTGGCGGGGCGCTGGTTTATGTTGACGATATGGAGCTGCGCCGCACTCCAACGAAAAGCACTGTTCTTCCTGGCAAGCACACTTTTTCGATGAAATTGGATAAATACGAACCGTGGCAAAAAACGTTGAATATCAAGTCCGATACCGTTACGAATTTGAATTACGCCAGATTAATTCCGACAAAACGTGAAACCACCGAGGTAAAAACGTTTGACTCATTGCAATCTGTTTCTCTGTCGCCAGCTGGTAATTTCTTGATGGGATTTGGCGTTAAAGATAAAACTCCGATTTTGACAATTGGCGACATTCGCGACACGAACAAAGATAAGGAAAAGTTCACGGAGCATGCATTAAGCACAAGTGTTTTGGCTGGCTATTCCCTGTCTTCTGACAATCATACGTTTACCGTGTCAGAGTGGGACCGCGATTCTCGTTACGCGTTAGTGAAGCATTCGTATCCAGCGGAAAATAATGCTACGGGCATGCAGTGGTTGGTTTTTGATAGAGAAAATCCGGAGAAAATTATTGACGTAACGGCGATGACCGGTTTTGGAATTAAGCAAATTGGCTTTGCGGGAACTGGCGCGCACACAGCTTACGCTCTGCAGGAAACTGGCGAATTGAGGCGAGTTGATCTTGATAGCTCAACAATTTCCAGCCCAATTTTAGTTGGCGTCGAATCTTTCAAGCTTTACGGCGACGATCGTTTGTCTTACGTGGCTACTGTTGACGGTAAAAAAGTGGCAGGAATTTGGAAGCGAGATTGGAAAGAGCCGTTTGTGATTGGCACTTTTGCTACTAATTCTACTCCGGTAATTCGAATTTCTCGCTATTTCAATAAAGACACCGTGGTTTTGACTGATGGTAAAAATATGACAATTTACAGAGGTGAGATTTCAGATTCTAAGGATCGCCAAAAAGAGTTCTTGAAAACGGTGAAGATTGTTAAGACTGATAATACGATTACGAACATAACGATGGACAATGCTGGGCGATTTATTGTGGCGCAAAGCGGCACGATATTGCAAACTTACGATTTGGAGCGTAAAGAATTATCGAGCGTGTTTAACATCGGCATGGCGCAGGAAGTGAAGTGGCTTGACAATTTCTATATTCGTAGCGTTTCTGCGTCGGGAAAAATGGAAATTCGCGAGTTTGACGGCACGAACGCTCATACATTGATAAGCGTTAAGCCTGGTTTGGATTCTGTTCTGTCTTCGAATCAGCGATACGTTTACGGATTGACGACCAACGCTTCTGGAAAAATTGTCCTGAGTAAAATGAATATGGACAATGGATCTGTTGGGCTATTTAATTAAATAGCTAATTTATCGACCGCCGAATAATTTCTCAAGCAAAGTCGGCTCGGGTTTTCCTGGGATATTTGATTTGTTGCTTTGTTGTTGATTTGAGCTGGATTCTGAAGTCGCGGTAGCTTTGCTTGGGTCTGGACTGATTTGTTCTGCGAAGATAAGAAGTCGCTTTTCTGCGGTTCCCAAAGGCACGCAACTTACAAGCGTCAACATTGGCTTATCTGTATTAATCTGAACTTTTGAAACCTCGGTTGGCATAACAACTTCTGTTGATGTTATTTTATAAGTGTAGCGTTTCCCGTTGTAATTCATGTAAATAATGTCGCCCTTGACCAACTTTTCATTCTGAGCAAAGACGAATTTATAATCGCCGCCAGCAAAAGCGTCGTTACTGGAGTGTGCGGCAAATACGGCATTTCCGACTTCGCCTGGCACGGCGCTGGCGCCAGGAATTGAAAAGTGAGCTACTCCCTTCTCCATGGCTTTTGATTGCGATTTTGTGTCGCTGGCGGCGCCGTAAATAACTGGCGCGTCAACGTTAATCTTTGGAATAATAATCCTAGGTTCTGGTCCGACGGTTACGTCGGTGGAGGCGTCAACGATGATGTTTTGCGGGTTAATTGCACCAGGTGTTGTATAGGCTGCGACTGCGCCGAAAATAATGCGGTTATATTGCAAAAACATGAAGACTAATAGCACCGATAATCCAGCAATCGCCGGAACAAAATGTCGGGATTTTTTTACCTTATTTGCGGAGTCGCGAACCTTTTGCTGAATTTGACTGCGGAGTTCTTTTATGGCTGCTTTTTGTGGGTCCAGAGGCTCGTCTTCGCTGATTACTGGCGTGATATTCTGATTTTCCTTTGTCAATCGAGAAATTTCACGGTTTTTTGCTGCAATGTCGCCGGCATAGTAACGCTCGTAATACATCTGATAATATTTCTGCCAAGCGCTGTGGTATTGCTTCCATTGGTCGGCCGAAACTTGAGTATGGACGGCTGAATTTTGAGTTTGAGCGGTTTGATTTGCGGGTGTGGAATTGCTAATTTGTGGATTTGGCTGAATCTGGGTTTGGGCAATTGGCGCTGTCCGCATAGCGTGATTGACGGTGCCTTTTTTTAGTTCTGGCTGTGGTGTTGTTAAAGCTTGCTGAGGTTCGGCTATTTGCGTCTTAGGCTGTTCTGATCGGACTTCGGGTTTTGGTTGTAATTGAGCGGAAAATGGTTGCGTCTGAGGCTTTTCTGGTGCGGAATTCTGTTCTTCTGTTCTGGAATAAATAGCGTCAAGCTGCCCACGAATAACATCAGCAGCGGCATTTCGTGAGGCTGCTGAGTCGCGAGTTGGCGGCGTGAGAGATCGGCGCTGATCTGATACCGGCATGCCCACTCGACCGTTTGATTGATCATCCGTCGGATACATAACTCCTTTTATTATACGTCAAATTGATATCAAATAAAAGTCGTGCTTGTGGGAAATTGTTAGTTGTGTTACAATCATACGGTAGCTTGGAGCGTTCTCTTGTGCCGCGGTGGCGGAATTGGTAGACGCGCTAGACTCAAAATCTGGTGAGCAATAGCTCGTGCCGGTTCAAGTCCGGCCCGCGGTACCAGAGGCAGCTTCAGGTGATAATCGTCCAATTTGGGCGATTTTTTTTATGCAAAGAAAACAGCCCGCAGAAAGGCGCTAACCGAGGCTTTATAGCCTTCCAGGCGAGCTGTCTTCATCTGTGGGCTTTAAGCCACTCGGTGGCAACCACTGTCACAATGGCGACAGTGGAGACAATGGTTGATTACCATGGCGCAGGCTGAGATTGCTCCAATTAGAGAACCAATCTTAACCGCGGTCAGTATAGTAAATCCCGCGATATCCGCCAAAATTGCTAAAATCGCCGCACCTAACACGGCTCCTACTGAGCCGATGGCGAACACAGGAATAACTAAAGATAATACTTTTCCTGTGTTAATTACAATCTTACTGATTTTGTGACGCACTGCTTTCACCTCCTTCTTGAGGGATGCTTCGCTTGCGACTAAGGGCTACTTCCGCCCTTGACAAGTCACAAGCGGAAGCTTGGTAGTATAATACAACTAATTGTACGTAATGTCAAGCGGATATTTATGTGAGGCTCTACATTTTGCAAATAGCGGTACTGATTGCCGCTAGCGGCGCTTTCGGCGACCAAATCAAGTAGCTTGCGGCGCGGGCGCCGACGGTTCCTCGCCAAATTGCCATTGGTGCGTCCCATTTTTGGGTGACGACTTCTCCGCTGTGGGCGATTATTAAATTGTCGGCATGAAAAACGCAAATTGTTACGGGGTACGTGATGGTGAATTTGTGGAGCGCCTCGACAAGTTGTGACAATTGAATGCTGAACGTAATCATTTTTGGATAAAAAATTGCGCGGAATATTTTCTGAACTTGCGCCAAACTCGCTATGAAAACCACGTGCGGATTGTCCAGAATTTCCTGAAAACTATTCTGCACGAGGTCAATCGCATCTCGCGTCAGCACGACGGGGATTTCTGACTTTTTGATCAATTCTTCGTAGACGATTGCCGTCTGACTATTCCGCCCAGCGTCGCCGCATAACAGCAATACATCCGCCCATCTTTCCAGTGCCAAAGTTTCAGTGAGCGCTTCGTTTGCCAAACTGCCTGACTGGTTTGTCGGTGCGAATAAAACGTCGGTCATATTTGCGGGAACATTTTTTTTCAAGGCGTCAGGCAGTAAAACGCGAGCCTCGCCCACGCCAGTTTTAAGAGATTCTTGGTAACTTTCTGCCACCGCCAAAAAGCCTAATTTGTTGCCGCCGATGATTCCTAATTTTCCCGCTTGGTCGCGTCGTTCTGGCTTGTTCCATTCGACGTCTGGAAAAAGTGGCTTCCCTGGTTCTTGTTTTTGCCAAAATTTCATATCCATTACAAATTTACCTCAATGCTCACTGGGCAATGATCGCTGCCCGTTTGTTCTGGATGAATTTGCGGATTAGTAACGCGATTTGCAATTTCACGCGACGCCAGCCAATAGTCAATCCGCCAACCAACATTTCGCGCTCTGGCATTCGCCCAATGCGTCCACCAAGTGTACGCGCCAGTTTTTTCGGGGAAAGCTGCTCGGAAAGTGTCTATGAATCCAGCGTCCAAATAGTTCTGAAAACCTTCCCGCTCTTCGTCAGTGAAGCCGTGCTTGCCGACGTTGGGCTTTGGATTTGCCAAGTCAATTTCCTGATGCGCCACGTTCATATCGCCACAATAAAGGACTGGCTTTGACAATTCCAGCTCTTCCAGATAAGCCAATACCGCCTTGTCCCATTTTTTATATCGCAAATCCAATCGACTTAAATCCCCTTTTGAGTTCGGAGTGTAACAATTAACAACCCAAAAATCGTCAAACTCGGCGGTGATAATTCGTCCTTCGTCGGCTGGATTGCCGTATTCATCGCCCGTTAAATCAAATTGCTCAATGATGTTCGGCGGAAAACCGTCACGCCAGCTTAAGGGCGGGATTTTTGAGAAAATCGCCGTGCCGGAATAGCCTTTTTTGGCGGCGGAATAGAAATGCTCGTGATAATTTGGCAGGTCAATTTCAACTTGATCTCTGGTGGCTTTGGTTTCTTGTAGGCATAAAATATCTGGATTGTACGTGTCGATGAACTTCGCGAATTCACCCTTATTTATAACTGCACGAATGCCGTTTACGTTCCAAGAGAAAAGCTTCATAATTTTATTATACCGTGATGATATAATTTAATGAATATGTTACCAATGTACGATAAGTTTTTGGGTAAAATATCAAGCGATTTCATGGACGTCGGAGGAGTGAAAACTGCTTGCTATTTTTATCAAGGCGGCTCAGATAAAACTATTTTGCTAATTCATGGCATTGGTGGCGATTTTCACGGGATGATTCCTCTGGCTTATCACCTGAAAAATGACGCGAATTTGGTGTTTGTTGATTTGCCTTCTCACGGCAGAAGTCAATTGATAAAAGATATGAAAATGAGCGACGTTGAAAATTGGGCGATGAATTTGATGTCGGCTTTTGGCGGTAAAGGCGTATCAATTGACGAGGTTGTTGCCCATTCGCTTGGATGTTTGGCGGCAAATAAAATGCAATGCCAGAAAATTTGGTACATCAGTCCTCCGATGAAAATTTCAGTTATGTCGAGAATTTCCTCGTCGTTCTTTTATCACACTCGTCAGGTGAATCAATATATTTATTTGAACTATTATTTTTCGGTGTTTCGTGGGCTGTGCTTGGTGAATAATAGGCAGAAAAGCACCGTGGATTTGATACGGTGGCTGACGAAAAATACGCAAGTAACGCGGCGGCAGTATTTGGAGCAATCGAAAATTGCGCGAGACATTTCTCGAGGTGGAAAAATTATTATTTCTGAGCGTGAATTTACGGGATTGATAGTTGGTCGACGGGACAAGATTTCGCTTCCCGTGAACACCGCTGATGGTGCACAAATTGATAAATTTGTGGAGCTTGATACGGGGCATTTATCGGTATTGGATAGTCCAGAACTGGTTGCTGAATTGATATTGGCGGAATAATTATTTGCTATACTGTAGATATGAGTAAGAAAGACGATAAAAAACTAATTGTTAATATGATTTCTGAGAGCGAATTCACCGTTCAGGGTCATGGTGTGCATACGGCTTATAAGGAGATTACTGACGCGCTGCGTAAAAGAAAAGATATTGATATTGAAGTGAATTCTGATCGTCCTGCCGACATTGTTCATATCCAGACTATGGGTTTGTATTCGTTTCGGCATTTGATGAAAAAAGGTGGCAAAAAAGTTGTTTCTGCTCACATTGTGCCGGATAGTTTTATTGGCTCAATTAAAGGCGCGAAATATTGGAAGCCTTTAGGTCGAGCGTGGCTAAAATTCTTTTATAAAAAGGCCGATTTGGTTTTAGCTTGCTCCGGTATGGTTGCTGATGAATTGATAAATGATATGCACGTGTCAAAGACGAAAGTTCTTTACAATACGATAAATATGTCGAGATATAAGCATTCTGCTGCGGAGAAAAAGTCGGCTCGGAAGAAGCTTGGCTTGAAGGACGATGATTTTGTGGTTATGGGAAATGGTCAAGTTCAGCCGCGAAAACGTTTGGATATTTTAATAAAAGCTGCCAAAGAAATGCCAGATGTAAAGTTTTTCTGGGTGGGAGGAATTCCGTTTAAGAATTTGGGTGCAGATTATAACGCCATGCAAAATATGATAAAAAATGCGCCGAATAATCTCACTGTAACTGGTGTGATACCTCTGGAGAATGTTCGTGACTATTATGTCGCTGCCGACGTTTTTGTTTTGCCAGCTATGCAGGAAAATCACCCTATGTGCGTCTTGGAGGCGGCTGGCGCTGGCTTGCCGATCATTCTACGCGATATTCCGCAATATAATGACACATTTAAGGGCGACGCTGTTATGGCGAAAACGGACGATGAGTTCTTGGAGTTGATTAGTAAATTGCGCAAAGATAAGAAAGCCTATAAGAAAGCGCAACTTGGTGCTGAGAAAATTGCCGAGCGTTTTGATAGTAGTGCGGGCGCCGAGCGATTGGTCGAATTTTATCGATCGCTGATATAAATGGTATAATGGGGCTATTATGAGGATAGGACTTTTTACGGACAGTTACAGACCGTCCATTAACGGTATCGTTTACGTTGTTGAATCATTAAAGCGCGAGCTGGAAGCTTTGGGACATGAGGTTTATGTTTTTTGCCCAGCGAAGTCTATTAGTCCATCCAAGCAAGCCGAACTTCTCCACGAAGATGAGAATAGTCGAATAATTCGTTTCCGCTCAATTACGGGCGCATTCTTTGATGATTACGATACGTCGGTGTTCTTTCCTCCTGTGGTGCAGCGCCAAATTGCTAATATGCATCTGGACGTTGTTCATATTTTTACGCCGTCGCAAATTGGTCTATTGGGCGTGAAGGCAGCGAAGAAAAATAATATTCCTTTGATTATCCAACATTGTACGGATCTATATGAATTCGTCGATCATTATCCTGCGGTTTTGCCAGGAGTTTTGGCGCTCGCGGGAGTGGTTTTTCCATTGTCGGTGAAATTGAACGGACAAGATTTGCTGGAAGTTGCCAAGCTTTATCGTCCGCGTAATGGCGTAACGAAATGGAATAAAGATATTATTGAGCGCATCATAACTATTTTATACAGCAAGGCAGATGCGGTGATTGCCTTGTCGCGTAAAAGCCGTGACCAATTGGAATCTTGGCAGACTGAAGATTACACGTACGATGTTACTTTAATGCCAAACGGCGTGAATGCTCTTCCGCGGGCGAGCGCGAAACGAGTTGCAGAATTTCGCGAGCAATGGAATCTTGATGAAAAGGATGAAGTGTTTGGTTTTGTTGGACGTTTGGGCGAGGAAAAGAATTTACCGATTTTGATTCAGGCGTTTAGCGAGTTTATCGCTGAAGCTCGTCCGAAATCGAAGCTATTGTTTGTTGGTGATTTTGAATATCGAAAAACTTTGGAAAAAATGGCGGCTGAGACGGATTTTGCGGATAGGATTATCTTTACTGGCGCCATGCCACGAGAAGATTTGGGAGTGGCTTATAAAGTGATGAATGTGTTTACTTTTCCTTCGCTTAAAGATACGCAAGGCTGGGTTCTTCATGAAGCTGCTCACGCTGGAAAGCCGATTGTTATTATTGACAAGGAAGTTTCAGAGGTCGTGAAGGATGGAGTTAATGGCTATTTTGCGGAGAATAATCCAGAAAGTGTCGCGGAAAAAGTAATTGCAATTCTAAAAAGCCCGAAGAAGCAAGCGGAGTTTAGTGCTGAAAGCAAGAAGCTGGCTAATAAATTCACAGAGCGAAGTCAAGTGAAGAAACTTGAAAAGCTTTATCAAAAGCTAATTGACGCGCGCGAAAATCAATAAATCTCGGGTCAAGTTTGTAATCAGTACGATTATCTATTAGAGATAAGTCGCCTGGTTTCCCTATCTTGGTCGCGGCGTTTGATGGTTTGGCGCTTGTCGTAATTTTTCTTACCTTTTCCGAGTGCAATTACAACTTTAATGAATTTTCCATTGGTTAACAATTTCGTCGGGACAATTGTCATTCCCTGTTTTTTGGCTTCTGTAAAATTGGACAATTGTTTTTTATTTACCAATAATTTTCGCGCCGAAGTGTCGACTGAGCGGCTATTTGCTTCTCCGCGAACGTTTAGCCGTAAGGAAAAACTGGCGTTATTTAGCCATAGCTCGCCGTTCCTTAAGCTGACGAACGAACCCTTAAGCTGGACGTGACCTTCTCTGGCGGCTCGTACTTCCATCCCAGTTAAAACCAAACCGGCAACAATCTCCTCGCCGAGTTCATAATCAAACCGTGCGCGACGATTGACGATATTTTGCATAGCTGGTTTTTTAGCTTTTAGCTTCGACATGAATTATATTATAGCAGGTTTAGTCTTCTGAGGGTCCTAGGATTTTTATGATGGTTTGCGCTTTCTCTATATATCCAGAGAGGGACATGTGTGGGTTGTCTGGATTAAAGCGATGGTCATTCGGTCTTAAATCTGCCAATCTTTCAATTATTCCTACTGTTGACGGATAGTTTTTTAATTGATCGATATAACTACTCCTCTTCGTCACTTCGTATATGCCATCGATTATTCGGAATGCTAGAGGAAAATCCCTAAAGTCTTCATGCTGTTCGATGAGTGAGAGATTTAATTCCAAGTCGCTTAAAGTTTCAGAAATATTTTCGGCTATGTCGTCTTTGAGTTCACCTGAAATAGACCTTATACTGTTTGATAATTCTCTGTAAATATGATCGGTCGGAAGCAGTACGACGTTTCCGGTATGCGGAGACTTTTCCATAGGTTTATATTATAACATTAATTTGTATAAATACAAGTGAATTGTCTCTGTTATAATAAGTTAGATGATAGCCGACATTCACATTACTGAAAAAAGTTTTGGCGATAAGACGTTAATGAAAGACGTCAAGTTTAGTGTGGACGATGGCGAAAAAGTCGGCGTGGTTGGCCGTAACGGCGTTGGCAAGTCGACGCTGTTTGGAATATTGGCTGGCACGGATAACGATTATACGGGAGAAGTTGTTTTTCGCCGTGGCATTACAATAGCAACTACCGCTCAGGAACATCATGGATTGGGTGAACAAACGGTCATGGCGTATATTCTTAGTGGACTTCCAGAATATTCCAAGCTAAAGAAAATCATCGATGAATATCCGCTGACTATGGGCGACAATATGCGAAAAATTGAAGAATATACGCAAGCTTTGGAGCGATTTGACCAAAAAGGATTTTATCAAGTCGAAGAAAAAATTGAGCGAGAGTTGAGTAATTTTCAATTAGACGGTTATGGCAATCGGCGGATTTCTTCCCTGTCTGGTGGGCAAAAAAGGCTGGTGGAAATTGTTAAAATCATGCACTCGGAGGCGCATTTGGCGCTAATTGACGAGCCGACAAATCACATGGATTATGTTGCGAAACAGCAGTTTATCGACTGGATGAATTCGCAGCCACATCAAGCGATGCTAATCATTACGCACGACCGTGACGTGCTGGGAAAAGTTGATCGAATAGTTGAGATTAAGGACGGTCAAGCGGTAAGTTATCGTGGAAATTACGACGCGTATTTGAAGCAGAACGCTCAAGCGACGACGGCTGGAATGAACAATTTTGAGCAGATTGAGAAGCGAATTGTTAATCTGAAACAAAAAGTTTTGGACTATCAAAGACTTAAGGAGAAGTCGCGAAATCCTGGCACGATTCAGAAATTTAAGCGGCTGGAGAACGAGGCGCGAGCGGAACTTGCGGAATTGTCAGAAATGGAAAAGCCGACGTTTTGGATTGATAAAGAATCTGCTAGTCAATTGGACTATAAATCGGCCGAGCGTTACGGAAAGTTCAAGTCTCGTAATATTCGCCTGAGTATGAAAGACGCCTCTAGTCGCAGTCAACACGTGTTGGTTCGCGCGGAAAATGTGGCGGTTGGGATTGGTGAGCGGATATTGTTTGAAGATGTGAATATTGATTTGCGCGAAGGTGAAGCGATTGAAATTAGAGGTCGTAATGGCGCTGGTAAGACTACGTTGATTCGGATGATTTTGGCGTCAGGCAAGAGTTTTGACGGCGGTCCTGTTCTTTACTCTGGCGATATTTTCCTTGATCCGCAGGTTCGGATTGGTGTTTATGAGCAGGAAATTGACGAAAAGTATCTGGATGATCCGCTAGAAAAAGCGATTGAAAAGTTATATATGAGTCGAGACTTATCAATTTCTGATACGAAGATTCGGCAACTTTTGGCTGACTATTTGTTCACGGACGCCGATCGGATGACGCCGCTGGCTCGCTTGTCTGGCGGTCAAAAGGCGCGTTTTCAGATTATTGCCATGCTGGCGAACGACCCGCAACTGCTAGTTCTGGACGAGCCGACGAACCACTTGGATTTGCCGAGCATCGAAGAGCTGGAAACGGCGTTGGCCAAGTATTCCGGCGCGATTCTTTACGTCAGCCACGATAATTATTTCCGCGAAAAACTTGGCGGAAAAGTTGTGCAAATTGGTGCAGAATAAAAATTTTCCGCCAGAATTTGACGGAAAATCTTGAATCGTTTTAAGAAAATTAGTCGGCTAGTAAGCCGTTTTTTCGTAGCAAATCTTGCAGTTTCGGTCGATCAAAACCAAGCACTAATTCCCCGTTAATATCCGTCACTGGCACGCCTTGGAAATTGCCGCCATTTTTATTTAGCAATTCTTCTTTTGCGCCAGGATCAGCCTCGATATCTTTGGAAACAAAATCAATTCCCAGCTTCTTCAGCCATTCCATTTCCGTGTGGCAAAACGCGCACCAGCTAGTGTTGTACACGACAACTTTTGTGTCTTGATGGTTGTTCGTTGTGTCTTCGCTCATATATTCCCCTATTTAATAACATTTTCAATTATAGCATAACGGTTACGTCTATTTAGAATTCTTCGACGTCAAATGCCAATTTTTGCACCATTCGCAGTGATATATATCAATCGACAAATTCGGGTTTGCTAGCTCTTGGATTTCTGCCGCTTGGCGGGCTTTTATCTCTGTTGAGAAGCGACGTTTTTTCTGGCAATTAGTCAGCCCTGAAATTGACATCAATGATGTTTTTTGGCTTTTCTGGCTATTTTTTGAATAATTTCGTCGTGGCATCTTGCAAAATAGTATAACAGATTGATATAGTGGAAAGTAATGGTAAAAGAAACTGACATTTCGGCTAATGATACGGGCAATTCTGGTGCGATGATGATTTTGGCAAGGACGATGATTGGTACAATGTGGCGAATGTTTTTGCCAACAATTGGCTTAACTTTGTTGGGATTGTGGCTGGATAATGTCAGCGGAATGAAGATGAGATGGTTGCTTGCTGGGATTATTTCTGGTGCGATTATCTCAGTGATTCTCGTAGCTTTGCAAATTGCTAAAATTAAACAGCAGGAGTTGAAGAAATGATCGATTATATGGCAAGCGCTGGTCCGCATATTTCAGTAAAGGTTGACGAAGTTCTCAATATTGCTGGCGTATCTATTACGAATTCGCACTTGATGGGATTCTTGGGATTGATCGTACTTGTATGGGCAATGTTCCGTACTCGTGCAGCGGTTTTAGGTAAAAAGAGACATATTTTTATCACGAGGCTAATTCAGTGGACGTTCGACGGACTTTATAATACAGTTTGCCAAGTTATTCCAGACCAAAAATGGGCGCGTAAAGTTGCTCCGCTTTGTATTACGTTGTTTTTCTTTATCGTTGCGCAGTACTGGCTGGGACTTTTGCCGATTGTCGGTCCGATTACAATTGGCGAGCATCACACTACGCTGTTCCGTGGTGGCGTGGCGGATCTTAATATGACTTTCGGCTTGGCAATCGTAACGATTATCGCGGCTCAGGTTTACGCGTTTAAATATTTGGGTTTCAAGGGTAATTTGGGGCGATATTTCGTTAACCCGCTGCGTGATCCAATTATGTCATTTGTCGGCATTCTGGAATTGGTGGCTGAGTTTTCGCGAATGCTGGGACTAAGTTTCCGTCTGTTTGGTAACGTTTTGGCTGGCGAAATTCTCTTAGCGATTATCGCTTATATGACGAAGTTTTTGTCGCCCGTAGCTCTGCAGCCGTTCTATTTCTTCGAGTTATTTATTGGCGGTATTCAGGCGTATATTTTCTTTATGCTATCAACTGTGTTTATTTCCCTGGGGCTGGCTCACCATGATTCACACGAGCCAATTGATGAAGTTCACTCCTCTGCTGAAGCTAATAAATTAGCGATATCAGAGAGTGATTAAATTAGGTAATAATTAACTAAAAGGAGAATATTAACCATGGAAGCATTAGCATTCACACTTACCTACGCAATCCCAGCAGCATTTGCAGCAATTGGTGCCGCAATCGTTGGTGCAGCAGCTATGAACGCAGCTGGTCGTAACCCAGAAAAAATCAACGACCTACGCACAATGATGATCTTGGGTATTTCATTCATCGACGCTATTGCTATTATCGGTTTCGTCGCAGCAATCGTCGGCAAAGTTATGTAGTTTTCGGAGTAAATTGTGGAGAGAATATTAACACAATTTGCCAATTCTGGCGCATCGGAAAAAGCCGGTTTGTTTGATTCGCTAGGTATTGATTGGGCGCTGCTGGCGTTTCAGACGGTAGCATTTTTAATCTTGCTATTTGTTCTTCGCAAGTTTGTTTATCCGCCAATGATGGAAATGCTCGTCAAGCGAGAAAAAGACCTGAAGGCGGCTGACGCGGCGGCAAAATCTGCCAAGGAAAATGCCGACCGAGCTGAAGAAATGACCGCCGAAATGATGCGAAAAGCGCGAGCGCAAGCTAGCGACATCGTGGCGTCTGCTCGAGAAGAAGCGACCGAAGTTGTTGAAGAAGCGGCTAAAAAAGCGACCGCTAAATCTGAAGCTTTGATCAAAGAAGCGCATAATACGATTGCCCAAGAAATTGAAAACGCTAAGAAAGACCTGCACAATTCGACATTAGAGTTGGTGGCTGAAGCGACTGGCAAGGTTTTGGGCGAGAAAATTGATGCGAAGAAAGATACGAAGCTAATTTCGGAAGCGCTTGAGGAGGCTGAATAGATGAGATTAGTGTCCAGAAGAAAGTTGGCAAAGTACGCAGCTGAACAAATTTTAGCTGGCAATGATGCGGTGTTGGAAGAGATTGCTGGTCTTTTGATTTACGAAAAGCACGAACGTGAAGTTGATTTGTTGGTGCGAGATATTGAGGCTGAATTGGCCGAGCGTGGTGAAATTGTAGCATCGGTTGAGAGCGCTAGAGCGCTTGATGACAATACAAGGCGTAAAATAGAGCAATTTCTGACGACTGTGGCGAGCGATAAAAATAGCAAGCCAAAAGTGTCGCTAAGAGAATCAATTGACCCGACGTTAATTGGCGGATTTAAGCTACAAACGCCAACCGCAACACTGGACGCAACGGTTTCGAAGAAGTTAAACGACTTGCGGGCGAAGAAAATCTAGGAGGAAAAATGAGCAAGATTGATGTGACAGAATTAGCCAAAAGCCTGCGGGAAAAAATCGCGCAGCTGGAGGCGACAGAAGGTTTGGAAGATGCTGGCGTGGTCATTCGCGTTGGTGACGGCGTGGCTTGGGTACACGGCTTAAGTAATGCTGGCTATAGCGAAGTGCTGGAAATTGAAACTGACGGCGGCACGGTTGAAGCGTTTGCTTTGAACTTGATGGAAGATGAAATTGGCGCGGTGATTCTTGGTGGCGAAGATAAGGTTAAGGCTGGCGCCAGCGTTCGCCGCAAAGGTTCGGTGCTAGACGTTCCTGTTGGCGAAGAGCTGTTGGGGCGAGTGGTTGATCCGCTAGGTCGACCTCTTGACGACGGTCCAGCGATTAAGACGAAGAAGCGTGGATTGATTGAACGCCCTGCTATTGGCGTGATGGGTCGCAAATCGGTTCACGAACCTCTGATGACTGGTATTATGTCGATTGACGCGATGTTTCCAATTGGTCGTGGTCAGCGTGAGCTTATTATCGGTGACCGTCAAACTGGTAAGACGGCAATTGCTATTGATACGATGATCAACCAGGCTCGTCAAAAAACTGGCGTGGTAAACGTCTATGTGGCTATTGGTCAGAAGTTGTCGAAGATTGCCAGGTTGGTCGACCGATTGAAAGAAGAAGGCGTGATGGATCAGACGATTATCGTCGCAACCAGCCCGTCCGACGCGGCCTCCTTGCTTTACTTGGCGCCTTACGCCGGTACAGCTATGGGTGAATATTTCCGCGATAACGGCGGTCACGCATTGATGATTTATGACGATTTGACAAAGCACGCGGTAGCTTACCGACAAATGTCGCTATTGTTGCGCCGTCCACCAGGACGCGAAGCTTACCCAGGTGACGTCTTCTATTTGCACTCACGATTATTGGAGCGCTCGGCCAAATTGTCAGATGAACTTGGCGCGGGAAGCTTGACGGCTTTACCAATCATCGAAACGCAGGCTGGTGACATTTCCGCTTACATTCCGACCAACGTGATCTCTATTACTGACGGTCAGATTTTCCTAGAAACCGACTTGTTCTATCAAGGCATCCGCCCAGCCATCTCAGCCGGTCTATCAGTTTCTCGTGTTGGTGGCGCAGCTCAGACGAAAGCCGTTAAATCTGTTGGCGGAAACTTGAAGCTTGGTCTTTCTCAGTTCCGTGAATTGGCATCATTTGCTCAATTTGGCTCAGATCTTGACGACGCAACAAAGGCTCAAATTGACCGCGGTCAGCGACTCACTGAACTTCTGAAGCAGCCACAATATCAGCCAATGAGCGTTTGGGAGCAATTTGTCAGTATTCACGCGGTGACTGGCGGTATGTTTGACGATGTTCCAGTTTCTAAGATTAAGGACGCGCAATCTGCTCTATTGACTTATCTCTGGAAAAATTCTAAAGATGCTATGCGTGAGCTAAACAAGGGCGACAAGCCTTCGGATGAACAATTGAAATTGATTGACGAAGCTACGAAAGAAATAGCGAAAGGATTTGAGGAGTAATTCATGCCGAGTACTCGCGCGCTGAAAAATCGCATTCGTTCGGTGGACTCGACCAAGCAGATCACCAAGGCTATGCAATTGGTGGCGGCTAGTAAAATGCGTCGCGCTCAAGAGGCGGACAAGGCTTCTGCGCCGTACACGATGGCGGCGGAAGAATTGCTGTCTTATTTGGCGAGCCAAGGCGCAACTGACAATCACCCGCTGTTCGTTAGGCGAAAGATAAATAAGCGATTGATTATCGTGGTGGCTAGCGACAAAGGTCTGGCTGGCGCATATAACACCAACGTTTTGAAGAAGTATTTGGAATTGTTAAAGCGTGATGACGAGCGCGGAATTGAGAACTTGACTTTGACTATCGGTCGCCGAGCTTCGCAATTCGCAACGCGTCTTAAAGATACGAAAATCATCGGTACGTATGAAGATTTGCCAGATCAGCCGTCTGGATTGACGTTCCATACGATTTTGAATACGGCAGTAAATATGTTTGAAAATGGCGAAGTTGACGCAGTTACGCTTGTTTATACGCGTTTTGTCAATAGCATGGTTCAGACTGCAGAATTGGACAGATTATTGCCAGCAGGAACGAAAATCTTGGTTGATCCGAGTGAAGTTTCTAACACGATTTCTGACGCCAAATATGAGCCGAGCATTCCAGAAGTTTTGGATGCGGTGGCGTATCGTTTGGTCGGCGCGCGACTATTGCAGGCGTTGCTTGATGCCCGCGCCAGTGAACATTCTATGCGTATGATGGCGATGAAGAATGCTACGGATAATGCCAGCGATTTGGTTGACGATTTGACGCTAGCTATGAATAAAGCTCGTCAAGGGGCGATTACTCAGGAGCTTGCTGAAATTTCTGGTGGCGTGGAGGCGATGGAACAATGATAAAGGAGAAAAAGATGGCAAAAGATTTAGGTAAAATTATTCAGATTGTTGGCGTGGTCGTTGATGTGGAATTTCCACGAGACGTTGAACTTCCAGCGATTTACGACGCGTTGCACGTTAAAAACGGCAATGAGAATTTGGTGCTGGAGGTAGCTCAGCACTTGGACGAGCACACTGTTCGAGCAATTGCCCTGTCGTCAACAGATGGTTTGAGTCGTGGCGCAGAGGTTATTGCGACTGGCGCACCAATTTCCGTTCCAGTCGGCGCGGAAACTCAAGGACGAATGTTCAATGTTGTTGGTGAAGCGATTGACGAAAAGCCGCAACCAAAGGGCAAAACCGCCCCAATTCACCGCCCTGCTCCAGCGCTTTCTGAGCAGTCAAATAAGACTGAGATTCTGGAAACTGGTATTAAGGTTGTTGACTTGATTGCGCCACTTGCTAAGGGTGGAAAGGCTGGTCTATTTGCTGGTGCTGGTGTTGGTAAAACAGTTCTTATCACCGAGTTGATTAACAATATTGCTAAGTTCCACTCTGGAAACTCAGTTTTTGCTGGTGTTGGTGAGCGAACTCGTGAAGGTAACGACCTTTACTATGAAATGGAAGAAGCTGGCGTTTTGGATAAGACTTCGCTAGTGTTCGGGCAAATGAACGAGCCGCCTGGAGCACGTTTGCGCGTGGCGTTGTCGGGTCTGGCGATGGCTGAAGCTTTCCGCGACGAAGGTAAAGACGTGCTGTTGTTTATCGACAATATTTATCGCTACACTCAGGCTGGTGCTGAGGTGTCAGCATTGCTAGGTCGTTTGCCAAGTGCGGTTGGTTATCAGCCAAACCTCCAGCAGGAAATGGGCGCCTTGCAAGAGCGCATTACTTCGACAAAGAAAGGCTCGATTACCTCTGTTCAGGCTGTCTATGTGCCAGCTGACGACTTGACCGACCCGGCTCCTGCGACGACCTTTGCTCACCTTGACGCTACGATTGTGATGAACCGTGCATTGACGGAAATTGGTATTTATCCAGCAGTTGACGTTTTGGACTCCAGCTCAAACTCGCTTGATCCAGAAATTGTCGGCGAAGAACATTATCGTGTGGCGCGCGAGGTTCAGCGAATTTTGCAGCAATATAAAGAGCTTCAGGATATCATCGCTATTCTTGGCATGGAAGAGTTGTCGGACGATCAGAAGCAGATTGTTGCTCGCGCTCGACGTATTCAGCGATTCTTGGCACAGCCATTCCACGTGGCTGAGAAGTTTACCGGAAATCCAGGTGTTTACGTTAAATTGGAAGACACCATTCGAGACGCTTCCGACATTTTGGCTGGTAAATACGATGATAAGCCTGAAAACTGGTTCTACATGGTTCAGGGTACGTTGGCTGATCAAGTTGCTCGCGACGCTGAAGCTGAATCTGCCGAGGCTAAAAAACATTCTGAGAAGAAAGCTAAATAGTCATGAAATTGTCATTAGTCACACTTGTCGGTACGAAGGTTGACGAAGAAGTTTATTCGGTGTCAATTCCGACTACTGACGGCGAAATTTCCGTTTTCCCAAGCCATGAGCCGCTAGTGACGATTGCGCGGGACGGCGTGATTACCGTGCGTCGACATAAAGAAGATTCCGATAATCAGTTGGAATATTTCGCAATCTCTGGTGGCGTGGTAAAAATTGACTATTCGTCGGTGCAGATTCTGGTTGATGAAGCTGATCACGGTGACGACATCATCGAGGCGGAAACTCAGAAGGCTCTGGAGCGTGCTATTAAGGCACGTGATGAGGCCGGCGATCAAGTTGAGCGCGAGAAAGCCAAACAGCTTATCGATCGTCATATGGTGCGATTGAAGGTTGCTGATCTTCATAGACGTAAGCGACGACGCTAGGTTTAGAGCGTAAATAATTAGACAAGACCCTGTCGATATCGTCGGGGTTTTGTTTTTTTGCGTCTTAAACTGGACGTGAAGATTGAAAGGTGTTGTACAGATTTACTCATAGACTACTAGTAACGCGATGAACACTATTCTGTTGCTTTTTTGATAGTGCGCCAGCGACTAGAGATAAATATGGATCAATAAAATATTTCTCGATATACTTATTATCCAGTGCTGGACTAATGTAATCGGGTAATGTATCTATATACGAATGCATGTTATCAGCTATTCCGCGACCGCTTTTATCAAAATAAGAGGAAGTTAGGTCTATTGCTCGCTCTTCCCCTGTCTTTACACTGAATGCGGTATTTTTAATTTGCGCGTCGCCATGTGCAACTCCCGATTTATGTAGCCTCGCGAGTGTCACTGCCCCCACAAGTAGAACCTTTTGTATTTTTTTAGGATTGTCCGTACTGTCGGTAATCGTGTCGTAGCTCACAACATCGTCTTCGAATGCTGATAGTGTATATATTGAATCTCTGCCTGATAAAAATCCTAGTGGTTGGTATGGCTTAATGTGTCCTTCACTAATAAGATGTTGTGTAATACAAAATTCTGAAAGTGCAGAAGCGATATTGTCATGAGGCTTAATCGCTACAGGTATTTCTGTGTCATTTGTTGACATATTTCCGAACATGATGCCGCTTGCTGCGTCCCGTCGTCCTGTATAATAATCTTTTCAACGGGAGTAAATGTTAATCTTTGACCGCGAGTGACGCTACTCAGCGGTGTATTGTTTGCTATGAGGAGTTGTCCGCTGGGTGTATTTTCTATTGCCGTACGCAGTTTTCTCTTTGGCTGATCCTGGTGTAATATGCCACATGCACGCATTTCTGAAGATAACATATTTATATTATATAATATTATCTATACTTTTTCAAGCAATTTGCGTATAGTACTAAGACTCTAATTAATACTAATCTAAATAGTGACGTCTTCCGTCGTCTATTCTCTGTCTTCAGCGATACCAAAAGTAACCGCCACGAATAGAGACAGAACCACTACAAACCCTGAGATAATGGCGATAGTTTTTGATGTTTCAAATGAAATAGCGTTATTTGTATACACGGATAATGTTGAAAAGGTCTCCATGTCGCTAAAATCAGGCATTGCAAGGCCGCAGATAAATAATGAGATTGACATGACGATAAAGGAAACACGTACTATTGTGGTGAGATGGTCTTTTGATGCATGGCGTTTTTTCATTTATCGGGAGATGATTGCAAGACAGATACAGCTAACGATAAGCGCCCACGGGGCAAGTAGTGCTAGTACCCAACCGCCGATGCCAGTAATGAATCCGCGTGCGAACGAGAACCAGATAGCACTTACCCATAATGCTATGACGATCCATGTGTCTATGGCTTGTTGTTTTTGTAGTTTTTGTTTTTTTGTTGTCATGTCAATAAGTATAATGTGGATGATCGTTGTGTGCAAGTATTGATCGCACCTCGTCGGTCGTCGTGGTGTGCATCAATTTCTCCCGAAGCTCCTTTGCGCCGTCAAAATCGCGAATATAAATCTTGAAAAAACGTTTTAGAGTTTCAAAAGGTCGACCGAGGGTTGGTTGGTAGTGGTCGAAGAGGTCGAGGTGGTAGTGCAGTAAGGCAATCAGCTCAGATTTGTGATGAATAGTTGAGCTATACTCTGCCTCGGAGTACTCTTTATGGGTGGCTTCGCCAGCCCGTGGCGTTCGGCTGACGGGGTTTGACGCGCCTGTCACAGCCTCCTCGACTGAGGATAGTTCAATTGCTCTCCTAAAGCAAAACGGATCACTGAAAACGCCACGCCCGATCATAATTCCATTCACACCAGGATGTTTTCTGGCAATTTCCAAGCCATGTTCTCTGTCGCGAATGTCGCCGTTGATAGTCAGGAGCGTTTGTGGGGCAATTTCATCGCGCAGCTTAACAATCTCGTCAATCAATTCGTAGTGCGCTGAGACTTTACTCATCTCTTTTTTGGTGCGCAGATGAATCGTCAAATTCACGATGTCTTGTTTGAGAATTGTCGTCAGCCACTCGCGCCACTCATCAACGTAAGTGTAGCCCAGCCGAGTTTTTACGCTAACAGGCAATCCAGATTTTTTGGCGGCGTCAATTGCAGCTATCGCTATGTCAGGCCGGCGGATCAGAGCCGCACCGCCGCTTTTAATGGCAGACTTGGCGGGACAACCCATATTGATATCAATTCCGTTAAAACCAAGTTCCGCGCAGTGCTTCGCGAAAGCTTCCATATCCCCTGGCTCGCCACCCCAAATTTGCGCAATTAGTGGCTGCTCATCGTCGGTTTTAATTAGTCGCCCAGCTATGGCCTTATCGCCAGCATGAACCCAGCCGGTGGCATTTGCGAACTCGGTGAAAAATATATCTGGCGCGCCAGCTTGTTTCACGACATGACGAAACACGACGTCGGTGACGGCTTCCATTGGTGCCAATATAAAAAATGGCTGCGGTAAATCATTCCAAAACGATGTCATCTCTGTTATTTTACCATAAAAAGGAGAAAACCCTATCTCATCATCGAGATAGGGTGTGGGCGGGCTCAAGCGGTTCTGTTTGTAGTAGTTTCTAATCTCATCTTTGAGAGAAGAATCTGCGACGAATGAACTCGCGAACCCGAAAATTGGGAGGGAAGAAGCAAGACGCCTTTGTCTTACCTCCTCCCCGGCGGACATGGAGTCCTTTGATTCTTTTCCGGATTACCGGCTGGCTGAATCATGCCAGGAGTGGGCGGACACTCTCTTGCTGACGCGAGGTCAGCGGTTTCGGAGTCGCACAAACCCCGACCGCCATGGTTACTTCGAGGCAAGATTACTTCTTGCCTTGAAGTGCGCGAGCGGCCTCGCGGCCACGGGCTCCGGTCTGCTTGGCGGCTTCAGTCAGCTTTTCTAGCTGGCGCTTGTCGGCCTGGCCGGCGCGTGCCGCTTGCAAGGCGGCCTCGTGCTCCTGGTTTGTCCAGGACATAGGGGATCACCCCCTCCCTGCCGAAGTATCGGCGATAGACAAGGATCTCTAACCATCTTTCAGACCATGCTTTTGTGCGAAGCATGGTCAGGACTTGATACTATTTATGGTGTCAAGTCGAGAGCTGCTTTATCAATAAAGCGTTTATTATAATAACACTAATTATAAAAAAATGCAACAATATACCAGAATATTTTTATATTTCGCCCGCCAGCAGGTCTTTTTCGAATTGCAACATCCCCTTATAATCCGCCGAATAGTCAGAAATATCCGGCAGATCTAACGTGGTGATTTTTTGCCAAATAATCTCAATCAGTTGCGTAAATTCAGTCAGCTCTTCTCTGGAGAATGTATCTTCCAAGCTAAGAATATCGCCGGTCTTCATGTCTGGCTCGACAAATTGTAGTCGCCCGCCAGTAAACGTGAAATTGCCGTAATCGCGCGAATGCTCGATCAGCAGCTGATAGAACATCAATTGCTGACGATATTTATGAAGTTTGATTTTTTCGTAATCGGCCGAACCTTTCCAAAAATGCGATGGCTTGCCAGTTTTATAATCCGTTACAAATATGGTTTTGTTTTGCTTGTCGATGTCGACAACGTCAAGTTTACCAGTCAATCTGGCGTTATCGATAATTACGCCTTGGTTTGAAAAGTCCAGTTCCGCCAAATCCGTGTCGTGAAAATCTGAAGATTTGGCGTTTAAGAACGCGGTCAAAGCCGACTTCCCTTTGTCTAAGTACAATTGAAAATCGTCCGCTGGCAAATGCTGACTCTCGAGGGATTTTTGGAAAAATTGGAGGATTTGTTCGGTGCTTGGCAATTGATGATCAGCGCTGAATGAGCAATGTGCTTGCTGAAGGCTGCTGTGAATCGCGGTTCCGTAAGCTGCGGCGGAATTTTTGGCGGATGGAAAATGCAGTAAATTGTTCAATAAGAAATTTTGCGGTCCGCCACGTGAAACGTCGAGGAAATTATTCAAATGCGTTGCGGAAAGCTTGTATGTTTCCAGCGCTGGCGCCAATAAATCCTTTAATTCTGGAACAATTGGCGAAGTTAGTCGCGTTGTCCAATCGGTTTCAGCGAGTTCAATTTGTTCAGCTGGATCGGCGCTGGTTGGAATGATGGTTGGCGTGCAATTCGTCAAGAAACTGGCGATTATCGTGTCGCTGCCAGAATCGTTGGCTTGAGAATAAGTCATGGTCAATGTGGTTTTGGCGCGAGTCATCGCCACAAAGAATAATCGAAGTCGCTCGTCATAAGTGGCGCCCGCTGGTTGAAGTTGGAGATTTGCGGGATATCGGATAGCTCGACTGCGTGAACGAACTTTCTCACCCCAAGCGCTGTCAATTGCCCCAATCACGAAAACGTGCGGAAATTCCAGGCCTTTGGATTTGTGCGCGGTCATCAAATTTATAGCGCCGCTGAGTGAACTTGCGTGCGTGCGAATTTGTGTTAAGCGAGTTTTTGTCGAAATGTGCAGGTCAATAAATTCCAAAAAATCTTCCAGAGTTGGGTTTTTATCGGTGATTCGATCGCGAAGTTTTTGGCGCAAAGTACGCAAATTTTCCAGAATTGTCAGATATGCTTCTGGGTTTTTATCTAATTTTTCTGGCGAGAAATAGAAATTGGCGATAGAATTGACCTGAAGGTCGTCGTTTTCGTCATTAGTTAAGCCCAATAAATTGTCCAATTGCTCTTCCAATGGCAAATTCGGCACGTCCTTAGCGCGCTCCAAAAGCCACTCTGCAAATTCCTTAAATACGCTATTCGCCAGCATACTTTCCAGCCACAATTGCCGATTTTTGTAAGCTTGAAGGCTTAATTTCCAGATGTCCAGCGCAGAAAATCCAAACGCGGGATGAGCCGTAATTTCCGGTAATAAGCTATTGGCAACGTCCAAATTATTCTGGCTAATCGCCACGACAGTTCGCGCTAATTTGTCCAGAATCTGGATTATGTCTTGCTCCAAAATATCGTCGTGACGTTCGTAATTGACAAAAAGATTTTCCTTATAAAGATGCGGAAGAATTTCAATGAGTTCCTTATGGTGGCGCGCAATAATCGTGATGTTTTCTGGTTTCTCGCCATTTTTTATCAGTTCGGCAATTTGTTTGGCAATTCCCGCTCGCTCTTCGCTAACAGATGAGAATTCTTGGATTTCGACTTTTGAGCCTTCGCTATTTGCGTGTGCGGTCAATTGTTTTGATAGTCCGTCAATCGTGTTTTCCAGCCGATCCGCGCCCTGAGTGATGACGTCCCGCGCCGATGATAAAATGTTTTCGGCGGAACGATAATTGTCGGTCAAAACAATGATTTTTGGGTCGTGATAATGTTGGCGGAAACGCTGGATGTTGCCCACGTCTGCGCCCTGGAAACTGAAGATTGCTTGGTCGTCATCGCCGACCGCCATGATGTTTGGATTATCGTCGTTCTCGCTGGTCAAATTGAACAATAATCGTAATTGCGCCAAGTTTGTGTCTTGGAATTCGTCGACCATGATGAATTGGAATTGCTCTTGGAGATTTGCGCGCAGTTCTGGGTGAGATTCGCAGGCTTGAATAACGGATAAAATCATATCGTCATAGTCAAATAATGAACGCTCGGATAAAATATTTACGTATTTTTCGTAAACGTCAACTGCGGCAGATAATTTTTCTGCGGCGGTAAAATCTTTCAAGACAAATTCGCCATTGGCATTTTTTTCACACCATTTATTTTTCCAAGCGGTCAGCGGTTTGGTTGAGTTCTCGTCAAGTGCTTCTTGAGTGGTGTGCACGATGCTCAGCGCCAAAACGTTGGCGTATGGCGTGATTGAGGCTGGCAATTTTGAGTTTTTCTCGTCAGGATTTTTGGCGGCTAAATTGGCAATTTTCTCAGCTATCGGCGCAAACATTTCAATTGTCTTTTTCGATATTTTGGCGGAAAATACTTGCTGAATGTCTGGCGCGATTTCGGCGATTGTGCTTTGATTGTCCTCAATAATTGCCCGTAATTCTGACGGCGTTAAACCGCTTTGCTTGAACTCGGAAATGATTCGGATGAGGTCTTTAATATAAACGAATTCCCCGTTATTTTTCGCGCTTAATGGATTTCGCCAATCAAGTCCTTCGAGTATTCCAGAGATAATTTGATATTGCGTCAATTCGTCAACTGGCTGAGCGTCAGCGCCACGGAAAAAATACTCGCGATGTTGATTGATGATTTCTGTGCCGAAGCTGTGAAATGTGTGAATCGCAATTTTATACGCGTCCTCGCCGATAATCTGGCGAAGTCGTTGGCGCATATTCGTGGCGCCGCTTTCAGTAAACGTCAAGCATAAAATACTGTTCGGCAAAGTGTCTGTTTGTCTTAGGATTTGAGCGGTGCGCATACTTAGAAGCTCGGTTTTCCCCGTTCCTGGCCCAGCAATTACCAAAAGCGATCCGTGAATGTAGTCGACTGCTTGTCGTTGATTATCGTTTAATTTAGCGTAACGAGTATTGAAATCCATAGTTTTATTTTACCATGTCGGCGGTCTTCAGAACGCGATATCAAAATTGCTAATGCCCAAAGTATTAAGCGACTTGAGTTTTGTGTTAATCACGCCATTAAAGATTGTACTGAAGAAAATGTCGACGCTTGGAATGAAAAACATCCAGAAGACGCGTTTAAGGGTAAAAGCCACTTGGATATTTCCCGCCAAGCAGTTGAATCGACCAGGCAGTTTGGTTATTAGATTTCACATTTTTGCCATCTCGCGCACCTCATAAAAAAATGGTAAAATATTATCTATGAATAAGGCGACGTACGACGAGCTGGCACTGGAGCGAATTGCTAAGGAAAAATTTGGTTTTCCAATTGATGTTCAATCGATAATTTTGTGGCACGCTGATGTTAGTCGCACGGCTAAGGCGTCGGTGTTTTTGACGAATAAAAAGCAGCTGATGATGTATTTGGAGGCGACTTCGCCGTTGATTTTATCTGACGTTAAAAAGATAATTTCGCGAATGGGTATGCGGGCGGAATTGTTTCTTCCACCAAAAGGTCAGCCGCGATATTTTGAAGACATCGGCAAGCGCAAATTCCGCGAAGTTTTTCCTGGAAGAAGGCACGTCACGGATGAAGATTTGCATTTTTATAAAACTTTGGCGCCGTATAATCCCGCCTTGGTTTTGATTTCTGAAGTGAAAAATGGCGAGATATATCAATTCGATTCTGACGCGTACGGAAATTGGCGAGTCGGCGCGAGGTTTAGCTACAGAAGGATTCGGACAAGCTAATGCGCGACTACCTGGACATTATTAAGCGGAATCTGCTCTCTCCTATTGTCGTGGTGATTTTTCTGTTGGCTGGTGCGCTGGTTTATGTTCGCGAATATCGTGATGCGTGGTTCATCTCAGTGGTGATTGTCGTGAACTCGACGATTGGCATTATTCAGGAGTTAAGGGCTAAGCGAGTTTTACGTCAATTGGAGTTGATGAGCGCGCCGAAAGCTCGATTGTTAAAAGACGGAAATGTTGTCGAGGTTGGTTATGATGAACTTAAAATTGGCGATGAGATTCTTATTCAGGCTGGCGATGAACTACCGGCGGACGCGAAAGTTATCGAGTCAAAAGGCTTGGAGCTGAATGAAAGTATGTTGACTGGCGAGTCTGCGTCGATTGAGAAGAAGGACGGCAATGTCGTGTTGGCGGCGACGACAGTTTTGGCTGGTGAAGGCACGGCGCGAGTAATTGCGATTGGTGACGACACGAAAGCTGGTGCGATTAGCCAAGTTCTAAAGCGTTACAAACCAGAACTCACACCTTTGCAATTAGCGATTTGGCGCGCAATTTACTTCTTGACTTATGGCGCAATTGTCCTGTCGCTACTTATCGCTATTGTCTATTATTTCTCTGGCGATAACGTCGTCGTCATCTTAAAAACCATCACTTCGGCGGCGGTTACGGTCGTGCCAGAAGGTCTGTTGTTGGCGAGTTCGCTGCTTTTGGCATTCGGTTCGCTGCGATTAGCTCAGGCGAAAGTCTTGCCGCAAAAATTGTCAGCAATTGAAGCGATGGCGCTTTTGAATTTGCTGGCTGTAGATAAAACAGGCACCTTGACTAGTGATGAAGTGACGCTTGAAAAAGTCGTGGCGTTCGGTGATGAAAATGATTATTCAGACTCTGACGTTGCCAGTTTTGCGGCGTTAATTGCTCATGAAACCAGTGGCGGAAATATCACTGGCCGTGCAATCTTGGCGGAAGCTACGTCGCCAAAAAATACGAAAGTTTTGGAAGTGATGGCGTTTTCGTCGGCGCGTAAAATGGCTGGCGTGAGGGCGAATATTGACGGTGAAATTCGGACGTTGATGATGGGCGCGCCAGAGTTTGTGTCGAAGTTAGCGCCAGTAAATAAGGAGGTCCAGAAGAAGCTGAATGATTGGGCTGACAATGGCTTGCGCGTGTTGATGTTGGCTGAATTTTTGGATGATAAAACCAAATTGAAAGATTTGAAAAACGGTTCTGGAGTGGCAATTGGTGCGGTTGTTCTGCGCAATTCCCTGCGTCATGGCGTTGTTGAAACGGTGGATTTTTTGCAGAGCCAAGGTGTAACTATTCGCGTAATTTCTGGTGATAATCCGCGCACAGTTCAATACATCGCCAAAGAAGCTGGAATTAAACATACAGAAAAGGCGATTTTAGGTGAAGATTTGGCGGCGCTTAGCGAAGATGAATTTAATAAGGCTGCCGATACTTACACGATTTTTGCCAGAGTTTTGCCAGACCAAAAAGAGCGTTTAATAAACAGATTCCAGCAATCTGGCAAGTTCACTGGTATGGTCGGCGACGGCGTGAATGACGCTCTGGCTCTGAAAAAGGCTGACCTCGGCGTGGCGATGTACGCGGGCGCTCCAGCATCGCGTCGAGTTTCCGACATTATATTGCTCAACAATTCGTTTACTTCCCTTCCGATGGGAATGAAATTGGGCAATCAAATCATGCAAGCAATCGAAGTTATTGCTGTTCTGTTTTTCCATAAAATTATTTACGGCGTGACGCTTCTCCTTGCGACGATTCTCATCAATATGAATTATCCGTATTCGCCGCGCCACATTACATTTATGAATATTTTTCTGGTGACGATGCCGACCCTTATGTGGACGCTGTTTCCGCCAGTGCCGAAGCATCGAATAAATCCAAAGCGATTTTGGCACGATACTTTGCTGGCTGTTACACCGATTGCTTTAATTACTGGCGCGACTGTCGCGTTCACCTATTGGATTACCTCTGTTATGTTCCCTGGTCACGCCGCTGAAGTCGCAACGATGACCGTACTTACCGCGACTTTGTTTGGCGTATATTTGGTGTTCTTGGTGGGAATTATGCTGGACGTAGCTATCGATAAATCCGCCAAGCGCGCTCGTCTGCTTTATCTTCTGTCGGTGATTATCGTGGCAGCTGGAAGCTTTGGCTTTGGTTTCCTGCGCGATTTCTTCGACTTTACCGTGCCGAATTTGTTCATAATGTGGCCAGCTGCTGGCGCAATTGTCGTAGCGATGTTAGCCCAGCTATTCATTGCTCGCTGGGCTGGTCGACGAATTGTTCAGTAAATATTTTTAATTTTCTTTGACTATCTTCTTTGTGGACTGTATTTTCTCGTCCGCATAAAGAACCACGTCTTTTATAACTAGTTTTTGTACGGCAGAAATAAGGAGTTCCATATAAGAAAAATCTATTTTTCCGTCTTTTGTTGGAAGTTGCATTTTGAAATTAAAACTCTGGGAGCTTCTAAGTTTTTTGCCGTATGAATATTTTCCAAGTAATGTTTTTTCCATGGCAGTTGTAAGATATAACATCGCTTCTTTAGAATATTGAGTTTTGTCGTTCCAGTATACGCCAGTGTCATCTCCAGCGCCAAAATCGTAACTTCTATAAAAGCTATTACCAAAAATATCTATGGTGATAGAATTTTTAGGGAATAAGGCTATAGGATTTGAAATGTACCCAACAACTCCCGTATTGGTTCTACCCGACATAACGAAAGGTATATTGCCAGCAATTTGATCGTCCTTTTTCAGTCGCCTACCTTGCTTGATTTTATCGAAAATGTCCTTGAATTTGCATTCACCAAACATTATGCTGCCATAAGCGTCTAATGATTCTTTCTCTTCACTAGACAATTCGTAATTGTCTAGTCCGCTTACCGTCAGGTAAGCGGAAAGTTCGCGTATACGCTCCTCTTCGAGTTCGCGTATAC
>FLSE01002946.1_pt1 | contig 87670 bp, 78 predicted proteins | sample 1550461 | NCBI WGS metagenome assembly FLSE01 (sample SAMEA4031758, study PRJEB14383) | metagenome | biome: human; feature: oral; material: saliva | place: Philippines | collected 2014 | reverse complement strand
AACATACTCTTACAAACGGTCAACATCCTGATACTCACTCAAACACCCTACAACATACGATTGTTGATGAAAATCGAACTCTTGTAACGAAAGTTACAAGGTGAGAACAATGTAATAGTAATAGTACTAAACTAAATGATAAAAGAGAAAAAGAGATAGCAGAAAGAGAAATGATTATGATAGAAAGAGAGAAGATGAGAGAGAAAGAAAAAGTGAACGGAGTGAACTACGTCCTCCTGATACTTCTACTCTTTCTTCTCTTCTCACTCTTCTTAACTCTATTTCTCCTACTAAGCTCAAAACACTTATCTGTACTTCATTTAATTCTACTCTTTATACTATATATAGTAATACTATTATATTCTCTTTTCGACTTTCAAGTTCTTCAAGTACTGCGTTTACTCTTGAAGCAGAACAAGTTACTCCTTTTAGTTTTACTTTTGGTACTACTGAAATAATATGTCCCATGTGAGGATAAAGTAATAGTTCTTTTAAGTTTATTATTCTTACCATAATTAATGATTTTAGTTATGTTGATACTATTCATCGTGCTTATTTTGAACACTTAATTGAAAGTGTTGCTGGGCTTACAAGTGCACGATGTGTCGAACACTTAATTGAAGTTCGATGTAGCTTGTAAGTCCGAAATTTGTTTTGTTTAGTATGAGCAAGATATGTTTTGTTTGGTGTGAGAACAGAGAGCGAACTTGTTGCTGAAACAAGTTCTGCTTTTGATGAAAAGAAAAGAGCAAGCAGAGATTTCTCTCTACCTGCTCCAATCTTTCGAGTGACTAAATGCCCATCATCGACTCTGCGAGTTTCTCGAGCATCTTGTTTGCCTTGTCGCTCATCTTGATGTTGATGAGATGGTTGATGATAGTGTCATGGTCAAACACAGACACGTTATCAGCATTACTTGACCAAGGATTGTGGTACTCTTGTCCACTAACGACATCTTCTTGAAGAATGTCAATAGTAGCACCACTAAGTAGAACACTAAGTGCTTTAGGGTTTGCAAGAATGTGATTAACAGCGAATGAAGCATTCTCATCATCTCTAAGCTGAGCAGCAATAGAGAACAATGAAATGAATACAACATTGCGTTCACCTTCAACAAACGTTCCATCATCTTGTCCAACATAACCTCTGACAGGCTTGTCAAGACTAAGTGAAACACTAATGTAATTATCCTTAGGATTAAGGTTCACACCTTTTACCTTGAGGTTCTTTACACTCTTTGCACCATTCTTCACTAACTGCTCAATAACTTGTTTCTTTTCCATAATAAATAATGTTTAATAATTAATAAAATGAATAGTATCAAGTCTTTCTCAATACCAAAATTTGTTTTGTTTAGAATGAGTAACACCAACATTTTGGATAGTAGTACTAAGACTACTATCCAAAATATACTTCACGTTCTATTGATAAATATGACCTTTCGTCATTATCAGCTTTAAGTGTAGAACAAATTATACTATTAAAATCAAGAGAAAGCAAACCACTAAATTCAAGACCTGTTTGGTCATAGATATGGTCCATAAGTGCAATTCTTGATTCTTGATTCAAATTAGTTATTACACCACAAGTATGTTTGAAGGTAGGTTTATTAATAATAATAACATAAATAAGTTTACGCATAGTAATAAGTTTTATAAAGTTAATAAATAACAAATAGTAGCACTAAGGCTACTATTTGAAGTATAAAGTCTTGTGTAATGATAAATATATTTCATCACTACCATCAGCATAAATAACAGGATTAACTATAGTATTTAAATCAACACGCATTAGACCTCTAAATTCAATACCAGTATTGTATAGAATATAATCTATAAGTTTCATCCTATTATCTTCACTCAAATCAGACACAATGCCACAAGGAAATGTGACACGTGTCTGATGAATAACTGCAACATAAACGAATTTATTCGCCATAACTCAATGTAGTATCACAAAGAACTTTAAGAAAGTTCCTAAGTTCAACAACAGTCTTTTCATAATTTGCAGCACAGACTGCAAAACTATAAGAAAGAGCAACACCAAATAAAGCTACGATATGAATATCAATAGCTATAATAAATGCAGCAAGAGCTGCAAGACCAGCAGCTAACATAGGAATAGCTGCAACTAATCTTAAAAGATATTGTTTGAAGTACTTCATAAGTGTAAGTTTGAATGTTAATACCAAAGTTTGTTCTGTTTAGATTGAGAATTTTGTTCGGTTTGGTTTGAGGTAGAAGTTCCAAGACAAGGTGGGGGACTTTGGCGACGATTAATTAAGGGAGGGGCTTGAAGTGCAATGGTACACGTTCTTACAAATAAAGTTCCGATACACACTTTAGTCGTTCGTTCTCTCTTATAATTATCATTTTCATCATTACATTTTATATAATAATTATCATCATTAGCTTTTATACTATCATCGCACGTTCTTATTTATAAACCTCCAATATTAGTACCTTATCTTTCATTGTCATACATTGTATAACCTTCTCAAACATTATTTTCAATATATTGTTCATACTTTTAATTTTCAAACTTTCCAATATTATATTCAGTCATACATTCGTATTTAATATTATATTTATTTTCATTATTTCTATCATCACAATTCACATCACTACTAATAATATTATTTACAATATTAAATTTATTATTTTCACCAACACTATGTCCAACATTTCATTCAATATTATTTTCTTTATTTTCAGTAACATTATTTTTAGACATTAAACGGACATAATAAATTTCACTACTTTCAATATTATCTTCGACACATTAAAAATCATATACGTCAGTATATTCGTCATGATATTTTTCGGCACTTCTTTCACTACTACCATCGTATGTTGTTACAAGTTGTAGAACGTTATTCGTGTGTTATATAATGTAAGAGTATGTTTTTCATATTAAAATTCTCTTAGATTGCTATTAATACTACCATTTAGTTAAACACTTGGATGGATAGCTCCCCCGTAAAAGCAATGTAATGCTTTGAACATCTTTATCTGGAACATAAGCAAGAGCATTTCTTTCTCTTATTGTACCAATAAGAGAAAATTCAATGGAACAACAATCTACAACACTATTCAACTCAGGACAACATTCTTCAACACTCTCAAACATACGATAAAAATTAAGGCTACCACTTTCACAAGCAGTAGCCTTAACCATTTACATAAGCAGTAAATGTAGCACATTATCCGAATGTTTGAAAATTAACAATTAAATGTATAAGACGAACGAATAAAATATTATGTTTAAGAATGGGATATTTACAACAAGACACAATATGGTCATTAGACTGTTAAGAGTATCTGCACGAGAAATCAGAAAAATTTAACATTTCTGAAATACTGAACAACTTTTAATCAGTAGCAGTACTAATAACAGTAGGCTGAGTGGTTTCCATTCTAAGAAGAGTTCTACACTATTACCGAAAGTATCTCCATTATCTTAACGATAACTATGTCGGGGAAGTAATATAGAGCAGAGAACAGCGTCAGGATAAATCCGTATGTTAAGACATCTTGCGTCACTTAAACGTTCAGTATGTCCAACACCACTTAAAAACCATCTGTAATGCTTATACGAGTTCTCAGTTCGTTTATTACAACTATCAATATCATCAAACTTCGTTGTAATATCTTTAGCATCATCAGCCCACATCCCATTAAGATGAGTATCACTATCAGTTTCAACATTAGTATCAACATCAGTAACACTATGATATTCACTTTGACACCAAATGTAAGCATTATAATTGATAGTTCCAAGAATTTCACTTATTTTAACTAATGTCTAAACAGATATTAAATTTAACACATTTATTATATAGTTGCTTGACTATTTGGAATATATTGTTTATCTTTGCTTTCAGTACTAAGATTAGTATTATATAAATAATATATTATAATAATTAATTAAAGATTTTGATAGTATGAATAGTATTACAGTTAATACCGAAAAAGGTAAAGTAATTCTTAATCTTCCAACAAGTATTGATGAGATTAATCCTGTGTATCTTACAGAAGTTACAGAACATATTAAGGTTGCTCCTGAATATTCTCTTGTAGCTTTAGTTTATAGCACTACTATTAGTCAAGTTCTTAATATGAAGAATGTTCCTGCTAATGTTGCTGTTGTTCCAATGTTTGTAAAAGCAGGTAAAACAGATAGTGAGTTTATTAAAGGAATTAATACTAAAGATATTCTTACTATAACAAGTGGTAATCTTTCTTTAGCTATTCACGTTCCTAATTCTTATAATCAACTTTCACTCAATAAAGTTTCTGCTCTTTTAGCAGGAGATGATAATGTTCGTAAGACTTCTTTTTCTGATAAGAATGTTTATCGTTTTGTTGAGTTTAAGTTAGTTCCTAATTGTAATATTAATGCAGTTATTGGAGTACATAATCCAATTAAAGCTGATTATATTACTGAGGTTAGTAATACAGAGAACTAATCACATTGCTTTTACGGGGGAGGTATCGTGCCTCTCCTTATAGTTCAATTTAATAGTGAAACAATGGTTAGAGAAATTAAATTTCCAAATGGTGGTTATTCTATTAAAGTAGTTCGTAAAGAAGATATTATAAACACTATTGATATAAATATCACAGATAAAGAAGTTGCTCTTGCTCTTATTGAACAATTAGAGATTGATGCGGCTAACTTTATTAATAGTGGACGTTGGACTGGAATACCTAATTTAGGTAGTATTAGAATACCTGCTGATAAAGTTATTCTTAGACAACAAAGAGCTGAGGGTCTTCTTGATGAAGCAAAAGAACTTCTAAAAGGTAATGAATATATCTTATTTAGAAATCAACTTGCTGCTGAGAATAAGAATAAAGCTAAGAATAATAGATATTATAAGTATATATGTAGTATTGCAGCTAATCATAATAGAAGACTATATCGTAGACTTTGTAATACTTATAATAGTAATTATGCACAACTAAAGTTATACTTTGGTCATACTGCAGAAGTTGTTTCATCAGATACTGAAAGTAATTATGAGCAATCCTAATAAACTCACTATTGATAATCTTATCAATCTTGATGATACAGGTATGCCTTGTCCTCCTACCATTAGACAGCTTATTGATAGAGATGTAAAGGAACTTTATAGAAGAGATAATTCTAAAGATAAACATAAGTATATTGCTGAATGTGTTATTATTTATTATCTTGGTGACCCTAAATCTCCTGCAAGACAAGCTGGTCTTAGTGAAGCTGAGGCTCTTAAAATGGCTATTGAACAAGCAGGTTTAAAACCTGATTATATACCTGATTCTTTAGTTCTTGCATTGATTAAAAAATATTATTATCAAAATATTACTGAAGCAGGTAAAGTAGTTGAGAATATTCTTCAAGGTATTCATAATATTAATCTTAGTGTTAGTGCTATTAATAGAATACTTAATGAGAAACTTAACTCAAATATTACTCTTGATGATTTACCTAACATTCTTGTTATGGTAGATAGTGTTAATAAGAAAGCAAGTGAAATTCCTTCTATTCTAAAGAAACTTGAAGAGGCTAAACAAAACCTTTTATATGAGCAACAAACAGAGCTTACTCGTGGTGGTAAATCTCTTCTTAGTTCAATGGATAGTGAAGATTATTAAGATAATATGAAACAACGTACTCCAAAGGTGGCTGTAATAGATATTAAATATCTTATGCCACACTATCAATCTACTATGCGATTAAGAGAGATTAAAGTTGATAATAGTAAACTTGATAAACTTAGAAAAGATAAGGTTACTGAAATTAACATTGTAGCTTGTCATTCAGAATCTATTAGTGTTAATAGAATTAATAAGTATGTAACTGAAACTTTTAATGACCTCCCAAAGCATTATAATTTTGATGTTAAAATAACATTTGTACTTGTTAGAGGAAGACACGTCATACGTGCTATGGCAGCTGATATTGTTAGACAACGTATAGAGAAACTTAATGAGTCTGGTGTTGATACTATAACTTATGAACTTCCTTTACATTTACAACCTCGTAGACGAGCTAAACATAGACGTGTAAAACCTATTGCTACTAAAGCAATTTCTCTTGGTATTATTCCATCTATTTAATTAAGTTATGGACGAAAGATATTTGAGTAATTTTCTTTATTTTCAAGAAGAAGGTCATAAATATACTGATAGTGCAGGTAATCCTTATGTCAGTGTTACTACTCTAATTCATGACAATTATTGTCCTGAGTTTAATAAGAAATATTGGCTTCATAAGAAAAGTAAAGAACTTGGTATAAGTGAAAAAACTCTTGCTAAACAATGGCAAGATATTACTGATGAGGCTTGTGCTCGTGGTAGTAAAACACATAATGGTATTGAGAATGCAATTAAAGATGTTAGTATGTTTAAGAATGCTATTCAATATCTTACTAATATTCAAACAGGTCGTTGTGTTACTGTTGCTGACATTCCTCAGATGATTCCTCAACCTCTTGATGTTGATAATTTCAAAGAGGCTACTAATAATAAATATCCTGAGATTTATAGAGTATTTGACCATTATACTAAATTAGGATATGTTATTTATTCTGAGATTGGTTCTTTTCTTATGGATTATCTTATAAGTGGAACCATTGACATTCTTTGTTACAGACCTACTGATTTTGTTATTCTTGATTGGAAGACTAATCGTAATGGTCTAATATTTGAAAGTGGTTATTTCAAGAAAGATAAGACTACTAATCCGGCACAGCTTACTAATGAATGGGTTAGAAAAGATGAGCGTATGCTACCTCCTCTTAATCATCTTCCTAATTGTAATGGTAGTCATTATACTATGCAATTATCTATGTATGCTAAGATGGTTGAACTTATTCTTGGTATTCCTTGTAAAGGTTTAGGTCTTTGTCATATTGGTAGTCCTTTTGTAAAGAATGCTTATGGACAACCTTTTAGAGATACTAATAATCAGTATCCTATTGACCCTAATGGTGAGGAAACTGTTAAGTGGTTTAGAATTAATTATTTAAGTAGAGAAGCTGACTTAGTATTAGCTGATAGACTTAGTTATCTAAAAGCTAATAGTATTAAACAAAATAAAGAACTTAGTTTATTTTAAGTTATGATTAAAACAAATTTGAAAGCACGATGTGCTAATTATGATTTCAAAACACTTCTTGAAAAGAAAGGTTATACTTATTTTACAAGAGGTAATTATAATCTGAATATTATTGGTGTTAGGAGTAATACTAATAAAAGGGTAACAAACAAGTTTGATGATGTTCTTGTAGTTATATATCGAGATAATAACGATGTAGTTGTTCGTAAATGTTTTGATATTACTACTAAGCCAGGACTTTATTATATGAACAATCCTACTAATGGTAAAGGTACTGGTATATTAGTTCCTAATCAGTATAGAGGTTGTTGGGAAATTGGATTTCATCAAGGTAAGTATAAAGCTCTTTGTCAACGTAAACCTGTAACAGTTTATCGTGATAACAATAGAGATTCTATTTATGACTTAGAACCTAATCATACTGATACAGGTATCTTTGGTGTTAATATTCATAAAGCAGGTGCTAATAGTACACAAGTTGATAAATGGTCTGCTGCTTGTCAAGTATTTGCTAATAGTAGTGATTTTGCAACCTTTATGAAACTTTGTGATAATCAAATAGCCAATGGTAATGGTAAAACTTTTACTTATACCTTACTTAATGAGGAGGACTTGTAATGATTGATATTGCTAAAAAGTTTGTTGAAAAAGCAGGTACTATTCTTATTATAGAATTAACTGTCGTTCTTATACTTGTACTTGCAGGTATTATTTTCAAAGCTGAAAAGGATACTGATGTTATTATTAAAAATGCTGAATTAGATATTGATGATAAAATCAAAGCTAATGATAGTATTAAACTTGAAATAGAAAACATTAATAAGATTAAAGATGCAGAAGTTATTGAGATTAGTAGTCTTGACAATGATAGTACTGTCAAACTATTCTACAAGTTGGTCAAAGAGTAATACTGATGCTCGCATTCCTTTTACGGGGGAGCGAGCAGACAGTGTTAGTAAAGATAGTGTACTTATAGCTTACGATGATTTACGTAAAGTTAATGTTAAACTTACTGAGCTTAAATATTGTAAGTTAACTAATAGTAAACTTAATGATATAATTAAGAATGATAGTATTATCATTAATAATTATAAAGTTATAAGTAAACAAAAGGACGCTAATGTTAAAAGAATTAAGCGTCAAAGAAATATTGCTATTGGTGGTGGTATATTATCAATAGGATTATTAATATTAAGTTTGTTTAAGTAATGAATATAGACAAACCTATTGAAGAAGTAATTAGAGATTATCCTTTTCTGAATTATATCAGAGAGGATAAATCTCGTTATACCCATGCTAAAGATGTAGGTTATATTGACCCTAATGATAGTTTTCTTATTGGAGATAGTGGTGGATTTCTTCTTAATATAAATGCTGATGATGAGTTTATAGATGTTCATCTTCTTACTGAATCTGCTGATTTCTTTAGAGCAAATAAAGCATATAGTTTTTATAAAGAAGATACTATACCTCATAGACAGTTTCGTAAAAGAGAAGAATATCGTAGAAAGAATGGTTATACTGCTCCTTGTCTTATACGTAACGGAAAAGTAATGGATATTACTATTTCAGGTTCTATGTATAATTATCTTAATTATATTCTTATTCAACAGCTTGATACAAAGACTGCAACTAATAATGGTAAGGTTGCTGTTGGTAAAAAGATTTATGATTTTCCTAAGTTCATTGATGCTCAATATTGGACTTTTGAAATTATGAATTTTTGTCGTAATAATGGTTTTAATCTTATTATTGACAAAACTCGTCGTGGAGGTTTTTCTTATATTATGGCTTCTGATACTGCCAATAATGTAAATCTTAATCCTAAGAAAGTTTGTATTAATGTTGCTGCTGATAAGAAGTATCTAACTAAGACTGGAGGTCTTACTGATTTTGCTATTAATAATCTTCGTTTCTTTGAAACTCGAACACCTTTTGTAAGAGGTATTTTTTCTACTGATAAAGAAAACTTTAAGTTAGGTTTCAAACTACCTAACGGAGTTGAATCTCCAAAGTCTTGGGGTAGTACACTCTTTAGTGTATCTGCAATGAATAATCCTGATTGTGCTATTGGTAAAGACTCAATGGATACCAAAGTAGAAGAGCTTTCTACTATGGAAAACTTTGATGATTTCATGGCTGTTACTGAACCTGCTATGCGTACTGGTTCTTATCTTACAGGAAATCTCTTTGCTTGGGGTACTGCGACATCTGGTAATATGCAAGTATTTGAGCGTAACTTTTATGCTCCAAAGGCTTTTAACTTTATGCCTTTTGAAAATGTTTGGGATAAGGATTGTCGTAATGAAATATGTGGTTACTTTAAGCCTTATGTATGGGGTCTTCAAGGAGAAGACAATGGTAAGTTTGCTTTAGATGAAAATGGTAATTCTGATTTAGAAACTGCTATACGTATTGCTTATAAGGAACGTAAGAATAAAAAAGAGAATAGTAAAACTTTTAGTGATTATGTTAATTATCTTGGTCAGTATGCTAATATGCCAAGTGAGTCTTTTTCTTCTACTACAGAAAACCTTTTTAGTAGTGAAGAACTACTCGCTTGGGAAGAAAGACTTAGAACTGATAATGCTTTTAATTTTTATGTTGATGGCGTTTTGGTTGAAACAAATGATAAAGTTGAGTTCAGAACTAATGCACGTATAGCTGCTGAGGGAGGTAAACACAATGTTGATTTTTATGATTGGATTAATGGTGTTCCTCGTAAAGGACATGAACATCCTCATGGTTGTATTAGAAAATGGTTTAATCCATTAAAGACTAATTATATTGATAGAACTGGTAAAGAATGTTTTGGTACTCCTCCTGGAATGTATTCTATAACTTATGACCCAGTTGGTATTAATAAAGAGAATAAAGAAGTTACTCTTCGACATTCTCATAATAGTATTAAAGTATGGATGAACCCTTGTAAGTATAATGGTTTCAAAACAGCTCTTGTATGTGCTTATTATGGTCGTACTGAGAAACTTGAAGAAGCTGATAGAATATGTTATAATCTTGCAAGGTATTATAATTGTATTGGTACTGTTGGTGTTGAGGTCAATCGTGGTGAAACTGTTAGTAACTTTTCAAAGTGGAAAGCACTTAATTATCTTATGAAAGACCCTGTTGATATTTGGGATACTAAAATTAAGACTGAAACTGTTTCTCATTATGGTATCAATATGGGTTCTGAGTTTAAGAAACTTGAAGGTCTTCGTTTACTTAAAGAAATGCTTTATTCAGTTATAGGTAAAGATGAGAAAGGTAATGATATTAAACTTTATCAAACTATATATGATTATCAATCTATTCTTGAACTTAAAAAGTGGAACAATTTAGGTAACTTTGATAGAGTTTCTGAAATGCTTTTAAGAGGTATTCAATGGCGTTATGCTAATGTTGAAGCTGCAAAAGAACTTGAACATAGAAAGAAGATTGTCAAAAAAGATAGAAGTCATATTCTTGAAAGAGATTGGTTTTAATTAAATATTTACTATTATGCAAACTATTAGACATGACCTTTATTTTCCTGCTCAAAGAGTTAGTTATGAAGATAAAGAACAAGCAGAGTGGTATAGTAATTGTATTGATTTTATTATCAATGCTGGTTTAGATTATAATGATAGAGAAGAAACTAAACAAGTATTAGGTATTCTACATGGTGATATGCCTAATCGTTTTTATAAGAAAGTTCTTAATCCTTATAATGCAAGTAAAGAAAAGTATACTCGCTTTCCTGCAACGATGCGTAACTTAGATATTATGTCTGATATTATTAGACGTTATGTATCTGAGTATTTCAAAGGTGTTCATGAATTTATTGTTGGTGCTAATGACCCAAGTGTTGTAGTAGCAAGAGATGCTCGTGTTCAAGAAGAGGTTTCAAAGAAACTTCAAGAAGCATTTCAAAAAGCATTTGAAGCAAAGGTTCAACAAGCACAAGCTGAGGCTCAACAAACAGGTCAAGAAGTTCCTGATATAAAGCCAGAAGATGTTGTTCCTGATATGGATGCTTTTGTTAAGGATATTCAAGATAAGTTTATTGATGAAAAAACACTTCAAGGAGAACAAGTTTTTGAATATATCAGAAGTACTACTAAAGATGATTTAATTTATCTTTCTGCTTATTTTAATTATGTTGCTCTTGGAGAATGTTTCACTTATGGTGATATTCAAGGAGATAATATTATTAAAGAAAATGTTCCTGTATTAGAGGCTTTTCCTATTCCTAATAATGAGTTCTTTGTAGAAGACCATGATATGTTTGCTCGTCGTATTATGATGAGTTACCAACAAATTACTGATTTCTTCAAAGATGATTTGTCTGAAACAGATAGAAAGTTCTTATCTGATTATTATGATAGTAGTAATTATGGTACAGGTAGAGTAAAGAATCTTTCTTATAATGATTATTATAGTTCTTATCCTGATATCTGTAGTAAGTTTAATTCAGAGGAAAGAGAACTATTTAGAACTGAACCTATATCACTTTACGATAGTAATAATATGCTTTATGAAGTTTGGCATGTTGTTTGGAAAGGTGAGGCACGTAAAGGTATTCTTACTTATGTTAATGAAGCAGGACTTCAAGGACAACGTATTGTAGAAGAAGATTATAAACTTAATAAAGCTGCTGGAGATATATCTATTGAATGGATATGGGAACAACAAGTTTATGAAGGTTATCGTATAGGTGGTAGATATAATGCTATTTATCCTATTAAAAGTAGAGCTATTGCTTATAATCGTAAAGGTAAACTTCCTTATAATGGTATAATGGAAATTCTACCTATGATGGGTAAGTTTAGTATTATCAAACTTATTACTCCTTATCAAGTAATGCGAAACATCTTTGCTTATCATAGAGAAATGGTTATTGCAAAGAATAAGATGTTGATATTGCTACTTCCTGAAAGTCTTATTGCTTCAGATGAAGAAGATAAACTTTATAAGATGGCTGCTGATGGTACTCTTCTTATTGATGATAGTGATGATACTACAGGTCAGAAGATGGCTAACATTCGTATGCTTAATGCTAATATGGGTGATTATATTAGACAAATTACTGAACTTATTGAAGCTACTAAGCAAGAGGCGAGAGAGATGGTTGATATGAATATGCAACGTTATGGTCAAATTTCTAATTCTGCAGGAGCATCTACAACAAGTCAAGCTATTACTCAATCTTCTATGGGTAGTATTATTATCAATCATATGTTTGATGAACTACGTGAAGCTGATTACAATAGAGATATGGATTATGCTAAACTTGCTTTCATTGATGGTCTTTCTGTAGGTTTCAAAGATAGGACTGGAAGTCAACGTTATTTATCTCTTGATGTTAATGCTTTTATTAATGCTGATTATTCTATTAGTGTTCGTAATGACGCTAAAGAAATTGATAAACTTAATCAGCTTAAACAATGGGCATTTAGTGCTGCACAAAATGGTGACCTTGATATGGCTATTGCAGCTATTACTGGTGATAATGTTAGTCAGATTAAATCTCTTGTTGCTCAATTTAGTGAAATTAAACGTCAACATGAAATGGACTTAAAGCAAGCTGACCAAGAGATTCAACAAGCTAATATTCAAGCTAAGCTACAAGAGATTGCAGCTAAGGGTGAAGAAGATAGAAAGACAGCTCAACTTAAATATCAATATGAACTTCAAGCTAAATATATTGATGTTGATATGGCTTTACTTAATGATGGTTCTGAAAATGCTGAGGCTTCAAATAGACTTTCAACTATGGCTGAGCAAAATAAACTTGCTATTGAACAACAAAAGGCTGATTTAGAGAGAGCAAGAATACAAGCTGATGCTTATAGTAAAGCTGCTGATAGAGCAGTTAAACTTAAAGACATTGAAGCTAAAGTAAAGATTGCTAAGACTAATAAAAATAAATATGATAAATAAAGTAGTCTAACTATTGTACATTTCCAAACTACTCAAGCTATCGGTGTAAGTGCTGAACTTACTACTGATAGCTTTTTTATTTAATGTAATATTATTTTTTGTCGTGTGTTGTCCTATGTTGTAGCGTGTTGTACAATGTATCACTTATAAAGTTTTGGCTTGTCAGACAGCAAGCAACCACGCAAATTAGCGATATTCAGTTTGCCAAACACACTCCGCTAAACCGAGTATAACTCCTTTGCAGAGATAGCAGCATAATAAATATGATACTGAACTTGATACTGATAACATAATATTTAACACTATTAAATCTACTCTTTATTTTGCTTGTAATAATAATGTTTGTATATTTGCAGCACATAGAGTTAATTATATAATTGTTGTTATTAAAAACTTAGTAATATGGCTTTGGATATTGATTTTGGTAATGGGGATGGTACAACAAGTACTCCTACTAATCCCGAGAATAATCAAGCAGCTGCTAATGAGGAAAGTACTCCTCTTAATGGTGGCAAAGAAACTCCAGATATTACAGGCGCAGATGGTAATAAAAATCCTGATGCAGCACCTGCAAATAATGGTGAACAAAAACCTGCAACAGAAACTAATGGAAAAGATGGTGCAGAAGATGGCATTGCTTCTACGGGGGAGCTTTCAGAAGGTACCGTTGTAGAGTTTGACGGTGCTAATTATACAGCTGATAAAGATGGTAATCTTGTTGATAAAGATGGTAATGTCTTTAAGAAAGCTGAAGAAGTTAAAGATTGGATGGCTTCAATGGAAGTTGATGATGATACTAAGAAAGATGGTAAAGAATCTTCTAACTTTGATATTACTTCTATTCGTGAAGCTGTTGGTGTAGATGTAGAGGATGCTGAAGGTAATCCTGTTGAGTTTACAAATGATGCTGCTGGTGTTAAGTCTTATATTGAATCAGTTATTGATTTGAAGAGTAAAGAAGTACGTGAAGCAGCTATTAATCGTTTGTATGCTGATAAGCCTTATCTTAAAGAAGTTGATGATTACTATATTGCTAATGGAGGTTCTCTTAATGGTTTTGGTCAACTTCCTGATCGTAGTGGTATTCAACTTGATAAAGATAATGAACAGCAACTTGAGTATGTAATTCGTGCTGCTGCTAATGAATTTGGAAATAAGAGTCTTGATGATAATTATATTAAGTATCTTAAGACTACAGGTAATCTTTATGATGTTGCTAAACAACAGCTTGATTTACTTGTAGAAAAGGATAAAGAAACACGTGAGGCTTATGCTACTCGTGCTAAAGAACTTCAAGACCAAGAACGTAATGATACTCTTGCTTATTGGAAGTCTGTTAATGAAGCTGTTAATTCTGGTGTTATTGGTGGTTACAAAATACCTGAAAGTTTTGTTAGAGAAGTTAATGGCAAGAAGATTACTTTAACTCGTAATGATTTTTATGATTATCTTTCAAAACCTATTAAGGACGAACAAGGTAATCAAATGTCTGCATATCAAAGAGATTTGAATAAGATGTCTGATAAAGATTATTTAGATAAAGAACTTATCGGAGCATTTCTTCAATTTACAGGTGGTTCATATAAAGATTTAGTTGATATGGCTATTAAAGAAGAGCAAGTTCGTACTCTTCGTCTTAAAGCTAAAGATAATAGAGCTACAAAAACTGTTAGAGTTAAACCTAAGTCAGCAGGAAAAGCAAATATAGATGACATCTTGTTGTAATATCTCTTTATAATGTTTAATTAATAAATAAAAGTATGTATAAACTTAGAGAAGTATCTCGTGGTCGTTATGATGACCGTGGTTATTCTAATGAGGCTACTATTGCTAATCTTATGGCAGAGAAGCCTGCTGAGATTAATTCTATCTTGACTTATACCTATGGTATGGACGATGATAGATTCCCACTTACTTTCCTTACTGAGGGTCAAGGTAACACTGGTGTTGTTGACATTGATAAGGTTCAGTGGGATTGGAAGACTATGGGTCGTATGAAGTTCAATGATTATGTTGTATGGTTTAACACATCTAATACTACTCCGGGTAAGGGTGGTGCTACATTTGATGTTGAATTTGCAACTCATTGGCTTATTGAACAGTATGGTCTGATTGCTCCTGATGGTGTTACTCAGGTTCGTATTATGGCTGATCTTGGAGCTGGTGCTCATGGTGGTTATCTCTATCGCCTTAAGCTAACTAATCCAAATCCTAATGTTTATGTTGACCTTGACCTTCTTGCTGTTGGTAAGTATTGGTCTATGACTGCTCCTACTGTTAGTGAATCTTTCAGTGATGGTAATCGTAGTAATACTATGGGTCCGGGTAAGATGACAAGTCAACTTGAGTTTCATCGTTATTCTAAGCAAATTGGTGGTAACATTGCTAATACCGTAGTTAATTACGAATTTAAGACTAAGAGTGGTGGTACAACTAATCTTTGGATTAATGAAGAGATGCGTCAGCATGATATTAACATTCGTGTTATGGATGAAGAGCGTCTTTGGATTGCTGAATACAATCGTAATGAGAATGGTGAAGTAACTCTTACTGACCCTAAGAATGGAGAACCTATTCCGCATACTGCAGGTATGGTTCAGATTTGTGATGAGTCAAATTACGAAACTTATGGTGAGTTCCTTACTCTTCATAAGATTAAGCGTAGTGTCGGTGATGTTCTTGATAAGAATACTGATACAGGTCAGATGGAAGTTGTATTTGCTGGTGGTAAAGGTTTCATGGATGATTTCGATGATGCTATTCGTTCTGATGCTAAGGGTGAGGGTTTTGCTACTCCTCTTGGTGATAAGATGATTGACAACTTTGATGGTGGTCTTTCTTATGGAAATTACTTCCGTCGTTATAAGACAGTTGATGGTCATATTATTACTGTAAAGCATCTTGCTTTCTGTGATAAGGGTACTATTGCAGAGAATGCTAAGTCTAACGGTATGATTCATCCTCGTACTGGTCTTCCTATTACTTCTCATCAGGCATTTATGCTTGACTTCTCAACTTATGAGGGAGTTCGTAATATTCGTAAGGTTCGTCAGAAGGGTCAGATTTATCAGTCTGGTGTACTCAAAGGACTTGCTCCAATTCCTGCTGCATGGGGTTCTGTACCATCTAACTCTATTGCTACTCGTATTGATGCTTCTTTCTATGAGATTAAGAACTCATATGGCTTGCAGGTAAACAATGCGACAAAGATGATGCACTTGAAGTGCGTACTCTAAAACATAATAGTAATTAAATTAATAGAACAAATATGGCACTTATAATTCCAAATAAGGACGCTAATGGTAATGTTCCTACAGAAGATAAAGATAAGACTGTAACTCCTACTCCAGCAGAGGAAACTACTACTCCTAATAGTACTCCTACTGCTGGTAGTGAAATTCTTGACGATGATTTGGATAAAGAGTATAGAGAAAAGCGTAATGTAACTATTGCTCTTATTCATAACTATTCTAATTATCGAAAGAAGAACATTAAAACTCTTGGTCAGAAGACTGAAGTTATTGGTTCTTGTATTCGTTCTTGTAGAGTACTTGCATCTAATCAAGGAGAGGTTGAGGCTTATTTCCCTGCGATTATTGGTATATCTCCTAATAATCCTAACTTTGTTACTCGTGTTAAGGCTTGGCTAAGTAATATTTCTATGACTGTTAATGAGAAGAGTGTTGTTATCAATACTTCTTTTATTTATCGTCGTAAGAGAGATTATTTAGCTATTAAAGCTAAAGAGGACGAAATTAATGCTCGTTATGACAGTGTTAATCGTGGTAATATATCTGAACTTAAGAAAGCTCTTAATGAAAAGATTGAGCAACTTAATGCTCTTGAGAGTACTAAATATCAGTATGGTCGTCCAGAGAACATTGAAGAGTATCTAATGTATCGTCATTGTCTACTTTATTCAGAGGTTGCAAAAGACATTGCTCTTATTAATTCTAATCCTTCTATTCGTTTCTATATTAAAGATGACGTTAAGGAGGCTGAGAAGACTAAGAAGTTGATAGAGGAACGTAAGTTAGCTATGCGTAACTTTGTTGAACTTGATGGTACTGAAGCTAAGTTCAATGCTGTTTACACAGCTATTGCTGTTCTTAATGGTGAAAACCTTATTGAAGCACTTCTTAAAGACAGGTCTTTGAAATCTTCTATTATTATGGATTATGCTAATCAGCATCCTGATAAGTTTAATAAGGTTTATTCAGATAAACATATTATGACTAAAGCTCTTGTTGAAACTTTGATTTCACGAGGTGAACTTATTAGGTCTGAATTTAATCAGCAAATCTCTACAGCAGATGGTGCTTTTGTTGGTGCTAATCTTAATGAAGCAGTAGCTTATTTTGATAATCCTGACAATAGTACTGTACGTACTGCTTATGAGAATAAGTTGAAACTCTTCTAATTTATATTTAAGTGTATGAACATTTCTCAGATGCACGTGTTCTTCCGTCAGTTTGCTCAACAGATGGGTATGCAAAATGTTCGGGCTATTCTTCCTGAGCAGATTGATTTACTTATTAATACGAGTATTTCTGATACGATAAATCAACTTATCCGAGAAAATGTTGGTATTAAGAATGATAGAATTATTACAGATAGTTCTAAGATTGGTACTGTTAATGCACTGCGAACATTATATAAAGTTTCTATCTTACCACTTGCTACTTCTAATCCTGCTTTAGGGTTTAGGGTTAAGAATAGCAGGACTGGTAAGATGAGTACTGAAGATGCGACTAAGCCTACACCTTTTCCTAATACTCTGTTTTATGTAGATTTTAGTATTAACTATAAGACTACTACTACCGGGTATAATGGTACAGATGATACTGCTCCGTTGTTTTCTCAAGATGCTCTTGAAACTAATTTATTTCCTGTTCGTATCATTGATGATATTTTTCTTGCAGACGCTCTTAATGATTTTCTTCTAAAAAACAGACTTCGTTCTCCTATTATTGTTACTCATAGTAATGGTATCTTTGATTTGTATATTGACAAGTTTACTAAAAAAGACGGTACTTATTACACTCTTGAAAACAATCTTGTACCATATCAACTTCGTGTTTCTTATATAGAGAAACCTGCTGTTGTTAGATATTCTGAAGATTTGAATGGTACAAATGTTGATTGTAATCTACCTGAATTTATGCACGAAGATATTCTTAAACATGCTGTTGATTTATATCATACTGCATTACAAGGAAGTCTTATTGCAGACCAAGCTAAACAAGCTCAACAACAAAGAGAAGATTATAGGAACGGACAACGTCCCCAACAAACGGATAATCAAAACTAATTATTAATTAAAGAAGTTATATGAAAAGACTTTTTATAGTAAATGCTACTGCCGCTCTCAATGGTGGTGCTGCAAAGCCTACTGATTTGTCTGGTATGGCTGATGGTTCAATCGGTTTTTATGAGTGTGATGCAGCTGCTTGGCTTGCTGCTGCTCCTAAAAAGGATTTTGCTATTGTAGCAGGTCGTGGTGCTAATAACGCTGCTATTGTTATGCCTGAGGTTAATCTTAAGACTCTTAAGGTTGTTAAGGCAGCTTATGCAGCTGGTACTAAACTTAAGAAAGAATTTACCATTGTTGCTCCTGCTGATGATTTGGGAGTTAAGGTTAATAATCGTTTGTTCTTTGACTATACTGTAATTGTTAGTGTTGCAGGTACTAAGTTGAACGAACGAGTTAACTATACTTATACTGAACGATTCCCTAAGTCAGTACTTCCAAAAGATGTTGCTGCTAAGATTGGTAAGCATTTCTCAAATCAGTTTGCTGAAGCAGGTGTTGATGTTAAAGTAACTGTTGCTGCTGAAAAGGTTTCTTTTGAGGCTTCAAAAGATGATTCTATTTTCAATGTAACTCTTACTGATGCACTTGCTCCTCTTGCTATTACAACAACTGCTGCTGTAGCTGCTTGTGGTACACCTGAGCAGATTCTTTCTCTTGCTAAGGCTTGTGCTGCTGATGCTGGTTATCAGTATCATGAAGATAGAGATATCTATCCGGGTTATCTTGCAGATGTAGCAAAAGGTGCTACTTACAACCTCTACACATTGTCTTACTCTAATGTTCTTCATCCTGCTGCTCATGTTATGGAGGAGAGTGTTAATCAAGTAATTCACATTGCTGTTCCAGCAGGTGCTGCTTCTGAAGAGGGCATTGGTAAAGTTCTTGTTACTGCTTAATTGACTGATGACCCACTATTGGCTATCCTGCTGATAGTGGGTTTCTTTATTAAGATAATAGTATGCACGATTTATCTACAATTAATGAATTAATAAGTAACGCAGTTAGAAGTTCTTCTTATAATACAGTTCTTCTTTCAAGTTGTGTCTTTATTATTTACACTTTGATTATTAAAGTTATTGATATGCTTAAAGCTAAAAGTCGTAACAAACCAATCATTGAAATGGCTACTGCTATTAAAGATATTGGTTCTAACGTTATTAAGCTCAACAACGTATTAGATAAGACTTTCAAAGATGCAGAACATAAAGATTACATAAGATGTAAAAATGCTATTCGTTTAGCATTTGAAGCATTGAAGTCTAAACTTAATGAAGATTGTATAGAAACGATTATTACTAATCATGTTGAAGAAAATAAAGAACAGATAGTAGAAAACATACTTAAACTTGTTAGTACTGAGTATTATAAAGTTTATTCTATTTTATCTAATTATGAAATAGATAATGTTAATGTTGCTTCTCAATTAGACAAACGATGGATAGAACAAATATCTAATACGATAATCTCTGTCATATATGGAAAGAAGTCTGATATTAGTCGTATCTTACAACTCCAACATCGTCTTAATATTGAGATTGGAAAATATGAAACTTATATTGATAATAAAGTATTTAGTAAATAACTTATGACTAATGATTTTGAAGGTATTGGACTTAATGTTGTTAATGCCATTATCAATAATGCTATGTCGGGCATAACACTCTCTTCTACGGGGGTGTTATTGCCCAACTTTTGGTTTACAGGCTCTTTTCGTATCTTGTTGGTACATTCTATCAACCATATAAATTTATACGCTCAGAACGAAAAAGAAAATATTACAGAACTTTATATTAAAAACCAAATGCTATGATAAATAGTGCTAATTGTATTGGAACTTTGTTTATGACAATTCCTGCTCAATATAATGATATTTATGAAAAGATATTACTTCTTTTTTCTGAATATGGACTTGATGCAGTTAAGGATTGTAAAGTATCTTGTAGAGATAGACAAAGTCGTATTGTAGAATGTTTTAATATATTTACCGCAGGTGTTGCTGCTTGGAATGCTGGTAGATATAAAGAGGCTTCTCTTGTAATGAATTATGTTCGTGGTCAGATAGATATATATTATCCTAATAAAACTGATAATACTAAATCTATATATTTTGTATTAAGAGATAAAACTCTTGATGCTGATAAAATTACAGCAGAAGAAATTAAAGATTTTGAAATCAGAGTTAACAATGTTGCAACATCTTATGTTGTAAATTGTGGTGCTACTTCAGAATTGTACATTGTTTCTCCTGTTACTTTAACCTCTGGTACTCGTACTCTACTAAATTCTACTTCAAGTAATACTATTGTTTTTACAAAAGTAAATACGATTAAAGTAGATGATAAAGATTATATAGTGTATAAACCTAATACTTCTTTTAGTAATAGTACAAGTGTCGTAACAATATTATAAGTATGCCTAAAGAGATAGAAAAGATTGTGCAAGGTGGTACTATGACTACCACTGACGCAATATATGATTTTAATCTTGGTGAAACTCAAGAAGATATAAATGCTAAGATTTCTTCTTTTACTAATGGTGGAAATGCTGCTATTGAAGAACTCAGACGAGAACTTGAACGAGTACTTATCGAGATTAATGGTAAAACATATTCTACTACTGGTATTGAATATGATACATATCCTACCAAAGGTAGTTTCAAATTAGTTAGAAGTAATGGTATATATCAGTATATTGTCAATAATACTCTTGAGTATAATTGTTCTCGGAATAATAACAATAGTAAATATAGTCTTGACGAGGCTATTGGAGTAATTCCTGAAGACTTTAGAGTACCGGGTATTCGTATTAGTTTTATTAATAAGATTAGTGGTAAGTATGTAATCTATCAGAATGTAAGTAAAGATTATAGTGCTGCTGTTACTGATTGGGAACTTATTACTAATGATGTATTTACATCTACTGTTGTTTGGAATACAGATGTTGAAAAAACTCGTATTCAAATTCCTATCAATAAACGTAATATAGGTTTTGTTCTTAGTTATGTTAATACAACTAATAATAAGCCTATTGTTGAACAGTATATTGGTAATCTTTTTACTGATGAGGAATGGGCTAAAGATGATAATTGGGTTCCTGTAAATAAGAGATATATAAAAGATAGTCTTGATTCTGATTCTACAGAATATGCTCTTACAGCTAATCAAGGTAGAGTTCTTAAAGAACTTATTGATGAAGGTTATAAGTATTTTGGAATTGCTACTCCTGCTACTGCTCCAGAACAACCTAAAGTAAAAGGTTATTATATTGCTTATACTGTTGGTGAATATATTCATTTTAGTACTTCTGAGGAAACTAATGTTACTATAACAGAACCTACTATTAAGTTTATTTATTGTTCTAATCCTGAAAGAAATGTTTGGAATAGTGTTGAAATTCCTGTTGTAATGCAGAGTACTTTCAATGAACTTAAACGTAGTGTTGATAATATAGAATCTATTAAAACAAGAGTTCTTACTGAAGAAGAATATTCTAATCTTGCAAGTAGTGGTGGACTTGAAGCTGATAGATTTTATTTTACTCATGAAGAAGAATAGTCTATGTTACATAAAGATGGTCATAATATAGGTGGTATCTTTTATGGTAATAAGATTATTACTAAAGTTTATCGAGGTACTACTTTAGTTTGGCAACTTATTAAGAGTTGTTTTGGTGCTGGTTATTGGATTAGAAACAATCCTTGGAAAGGTACTGATAGTTGGAGAAATCATAAATAAGTTAATAATATTCTTATGGCAAAAGTTATTGATAATAAACTTGATAGTCTTGATACTTCTTGGGAAGGTTATGCAGGACGTCGAGTTGAAGAGTTTATAAAAGATAGATTTAGAGGTCTTGATACTTCTAAATATGGCTATCTTAGTGTTGAGTCTGGAGATGCTGGTCTTCAGACTATGCGCTTTTTTAGAGATAGTGATAGTTATGAGCAATGGTTTAGTGATAAAGCTACTTATGCTGATAACGTACTTTCTACATTTGAGTTTTATAGTAATCGTCCTGAAGCTACATTTACTACTAAAGCTACTATTGTAAAGTATCTTAATAATAATATGTCTAAGGGTAGTAGTAATACTCTCAGTATATCTTATAATTGTTATTGGGATACTGACCCTACACAGAAAGATACATCTAATGGTTTAATGGAAGTTACTATCAATAATGTTAAAGTAGTTGCATTAAGCCGTGAACTTGTTCCAAGTGGTGTTGCTCAGGGTAATGTTTATACTCTTGAGTTGAAAGATTATCTTGTTAATGAAAATAATAAAGTTGTTATTAGAATTACTAATGACCATGGATTTGACAAGAGCTTTACTTTTAATGTAGTTGTTTATGACCTTAAACTTAGTTTCGCAGATAACTACGATGAGAGTGTTGTTCAGTTTGGTAAATGGAATCTTCGTGTACTTTGTTCAGGTGCTTCTGCAAATGTATATTGTAAAGTAACTAATAATGCAAGTACAGATATTTATACAAAAGAGATTACTAATTCTTCTGGTGAGTTTATTATTGACCCTAATCAGAATTATGCTTTAGGTATTCATAATATTACTATTTGGGCTGAGAATAAAGAACTTGGTCTAAAGACAGAAGAACTTACTACTACTTATATTAAAGGTAGTACTCTTGGTAATGGAGTTCCAGCACTTACTTTTGGTAAGGCTATTTTAAGTTCTGCTAAACAGTTTAGTGTAATTAATCTACCTTATTATTTTTATCTTCCTAATGATAGAACTGGTAGTGAGATTACAGTTAATATTGAAGTTCTTTATAATGGTGAAACTTCTATTAAACCTCTAAGTAATCAAGTTATTATTCTTGATTCTTCTCATATGTCAGGTCTTCGTAATATTGTATTAAATCTTGATGATGGTAATTATCTTCCTGAGATTACAGTTCGTATTAAGATTGGTACAAGTCTTGTTGCTACAAAGAAGATTACTGTTGAGAGTATCGGTGTTACTATTAAAGATGTAGACGAATGTAAAGTTTACTATAATATGAAAGGTAAGTCTAATGATGACGCTGATGCTAAACAATTAGTATCTCGTTATAATGGTGAACTTACTTCTCGTTTTACTCGTAGTAGAAACTTCAATCTTGATGAAAATAATGGTTTCCTTGATGGTTATGGTATTACTGTTAGACCTGGTAAAGAATTAGTACTTCAAGATTATCTTCCTTTTAGTACTGATTGTGGTGCTAATGGAACTAAGACAGGTAAAACTATTGAACTTGAATTTCAGTCAGGTGTGTGTGCTAATGAGAATGATGTGATTATTTCTTGTTGGAGTGCTGGTACAGGTTTTAAGATAATGGCTAATCGTATTATCTTTGGTTGTAACTCAGATACTGTTACTACTTATTTCCCAGAGCGTTCTCGTATTAAAGTTAGTTTTGTTATTGATGGAACTACTACACATACACGTAATGATTTAGGTGGTAATAATGTTATAGAGAATGACGCTAATCTTGCTTATCTTTATGTTAACGGAACTATTGTTCGCGTGTTTGATTATAAGACTGCAAGTTGGCAGCAAGGTGATGCTAAGAATATTGTTGTAGGTTGCCCTACAGCTCTTGTTGAATTGTATTCTCTTCGCATATATGATAAGCCTCTTACATTCAATCAGATTGTAAGTAATTATGCTTATGATACACCTGACGTAGATGATGTTCATGATGAGTCTGGTAACTTTGTTCGTTATGGTAAAATTAATATTGCTAAACGCAATGATATTCTAAATAGTGTAGGTGATGTTCATAAACCTCAAGAAATTATTTCTTATACAAAGGTTTTGAAAGCTCTTCCTAATACTCCTATTATTGAGTGGAATATAGATGCTCTTCCTTTTAATAAGAATAATCCTGATGTAGTTATTAACGGAACTATATTTAGAAATCCTCAATGGGATGCTACGAAATATGGTGACGCTTGTGCTCCATTCAGTGTCGGAACTCATATGTTTAATGCCGACGGTACAAGTTCTAATAGTTATCCTCTTCCATATAAAAACTTTGCAGAAATCTTTAAGACTTCTGATGGTAAAGAAATAGATATTACGCTTGACCCTGAACATAGTTCTAAAGTTGTCAAAGCATATTCTATTACTAAGGGTATTTCTAAAGGTGAAACTGAATTAGTTCATAAAGTTAATTTTGCTTCTTCTGAAGGTATTTTTAATATTCATGCTATGAATATATTTCATAAGATACTTTTAGGTTGTGCTAAAACTAATGAAGAACTTTATACTAAGTTTCAGAAACAACAGAGAGATGCTGCTGAAGAAATTACTTATCGTAAATCTCTTAGTGGTTTTCCTGAAATAGGTTTTAGAAGAACTTCTACTTCAGGTAATGAAGCTCCTACCTTCCTTAGTTTCTATAACTTTATTAATAATAAATATAATGCGAGTATCTTTGGTTTTCCTACAAAGGATTATAAAACTGCTCAAATTTGGGAGGTAGATGAGAATGTTAACTTCTATAACCGATATGCTACTCAACATAGTTATGAAAATGGTGTTCTAACTAAGAGTAATATTACAGGTCAACCTATTTATTATGCTCGTATTCCTAAGAAATCACCAACTAATAAAGCTAATAAGTTTGGTGCTATTAAATCAGCTACTGATAATATAGATGCAGCAAATAAAGAGATTGCTTGTATTTCTCGTACCCATAATTGGATTGTTGATTGTAACTATCATCTTGCTGAACGATATAAGAAACAACATGGAGATTATAGAACTTTAGATCGTCCTGTAAAATATAATGATGTTACTTATACTAAGGATAGTGTTGATTATCGTAAAGCTAAGTTTGTAAATGAATACAAACCTTATCTTGTAAAGAGTGATGCTATATTCTATTTTATCTTTAATGAAGGTATTATTGGAATGGATGGTATGGATAAGAATTCAAGTCTTGCTTATGATGATATTGTTACCTTACCTGATGGAACTATTCAATGGGCTCCTGCAAGATTATTCTTACGTGATACTGATAGTCGTGATTTGTTTAATAACTCAGGAGTTCTTACTTTCAAGTATTGGCATGAGTGGAATGATAGTTTCAATGTTGCTAATGGTAAAACTCTTCAAATGAGTGGTGAAGACTACAACAATGATACTAATACTTGGAATCCTCATTTAGAGCAAGGATATAGTCCTGTATTTAATGGTCGTTATAGTGGTCTTATGGACTTGATTTGGAGTTGTTGGAGTGATGATATTAAGGCTATTTATAAACTTATGCAGAGTAATGGTTTTAATGCTAAAGATATGTTTGCAGAATATCTTAGTTATTGGAAACAACTTTGTGAAAATATTTATAATGCTGATGCTATGGGTTATGTTAATACAAATAACTTTGAGAAAGCCTATGGTGATAAACTTCAACTAAGTAAATATTTCTATACTAAACGATTCCGTTATCTCGATAGTAAATATTGTTGTGGACAAAGTATTGTTAATAATCTTCGACTTCGTCTTTATGAGAATGGTAAAGGTATTGCTATAAAGCATTACTCTCCAATGTACGCAAGTGTTCAATGGGGTGCTAATAACTTTGTTACTAAACGTTCTATTGATGGCGATTATGCTCTTATTCCTTTTGGTTTTAGTAATCCACAGAATGCAACATTTGATATTGATGATTGTGATATGATTACTGATATCAAGACCTATACAAGGTCTACTTCTGGTGAAATAACTTATTATGGTTTTGAAGGTTTTGGTAATTTCTATTTTGATGCTAACATGGGACTTTGTACTTCTCTTACAGAGTTTATTATGAAGTATTCTGAAACATTACCTAATACACTTGAAGAAGGTACTTCTTTTGATTTAAGTAAAATGACTCTTCTTAAAAAGATTATTGTTACTAATGTAAAAAATCTTAGAAAAGTTATTAACATAAATAGTGAGATATGTGAAGAAATTGATTTTACAGGTAGTGGTATATTAGGAGTTAAATCTCTTCCTAATCAATATCTTAAAAAACTTTCTCTTCCTGCTTCTATTACAGAACTTAATCTTACAGGTTTTACTTCTCTTCAAGCAAGTAATTTAGTATTAGCTGGAATAAATAATGTTAATAAGTTTGTTTACTATGATTGTCCTAATATAGATTTTGCTACTATGTTAGTTAAACTTGCGGCTAATGGTAAGCTAAAGTTTATTGAGGCTAAGAATATTGACTTAACAATTACAGATAAATCTGTTTGGGATATTCTTATTAATAGTAATGCCGACTTACAAGGTAAGATTACTCTTAGTGGTTTTACTCTTAGCTTTGAGGATAAAGTTAAGGCTGTTGAAAAGTGGGGTAATATAGATGATAATAGTAATAAGCTACATATAGTTTATAACATTATTAACTGTACAACTGTAGAAATTAGTGGAGATTCTTATATTCAAGAAGTAGCTGATAGCGAATATTCTATTTATGCTACACCAATTAGCGCAAATAATATTAGTAGTGTAGCTTGGAGTATTACGGAAAATCCTTATGCCACAATTAATCCTAAGACAGGTCAGCTATATGTTACCAAAATATCTTCTACTAAAGATGATACAAGTGCTAAGGCTACTATCAAGGCTGACGTTATTAAATCTGACGGAAGTGTACTTAAAGCTGAATTTGAGGTAGGGTTCTATAAGCGTACCCCATTAGTAGGAGATTTGGTATATGCAGACGCTACTATATCGGATAAACTAAATAGGTTCAAAGATGTTATTGGATTAGTATATCATATTACTGCTTCTGGAATAGTTCGTATTTTTACTACTTATCAGCCTAATTCAAGAACTGATGTAGATAGTGTATTTATGGGTCCAGCATCTTCTGCTACTATGTCTAATGGAAGTAAGATTAATAATTTTATTCCCGAAGATGACAATACTTTAGAACTTGTGCCTAATATAAGTCCTATATATGGGTATAATATTAATGAGCCTATGCCTAATGGATTACGTAATACACTGCAAGCTATTAGTAGACGAGATGCTGTAATATTAGATAAAGGTAAACCAAAGATAGATGACTTTGACGCTTTTAATGCTCTAACAAATGAAGCAGATCAGCAACTTTATTATCTTGGTTTCTCTAAGGCATTTACTTTTGAGCCTAAACTCGTTTATAATAAAAAGTTAGATAGTAGATTTAAGAAACATAAGTGGTATATTCCATCTATTGATGAACTTAAAGAACTTCTTACTTGTATTGTTGAATCAAGAACTAAAGATGGTGGGTTCAAACGTTATAAGGCATTATGGCATGAACAGATACCTAATACAACATCAAATAATGTTTCTTCTAATTTTAAGAATGTTGATAATATAGCTACTATTCCGTCAAATATTATACAAGGTATTAATAATACTTATGCTAATAGAGGAAATAGTCTTGCGCTAAGTTATAAATGGTACGATGAGAGTACTATTCATATAGTAACTTATATAAAGATATAATGATTGTTCATGTAATAAAATATAAAACTGATATTACCATAGCTACAGAACATAGTAGTCATAGTATTTCAGAAATTGGTGATTTAATAACTTCACTAATAAGAGAAAGGTATTCTGCTTCACAGGTTGAGGCAATAGTAAATAACTATCTTTCAGATACTACTAATGAAGAGTATCTAAAAGAGTTTAATGATATGCAAGAATGGCGTAAACAAGCTAAGAGTATTGCAAAGAAAGTTAATGATTTCATTCAAGAGAATGATTTAATTAATAAGCCTGATGGTGTATATGAAATAAAAGATTAAGTTGATAATCAACTTAATAGTATTAATTATTAAATATTTAATGTTATGGTTAAATTATTAGACAAAGTTTGGTTCACAACTATTATTTTAGTTGTTATTGGTGTTATTACTGAGGTAGTTCAGATTAAGAGTGGTACACCTACTGATGGTATTTGGCTTTCACTATTGTTTGGTGCTTGTGGTAGTTTTGTTCTTCAAATTGCTAACACAATGGTTAGTGGCGATGGTGCTAAATTCAAAGTATTTAATCTTTGTGTAGGCATTATTGGGTGTGTTGCTGGTTGTGGTCTGACATTATTATTCAAGTAAGTGTTATGTATAAGAAACTAATAACTCTTGTTAGTAAGATTCCACAAGATAAACTTCTTCATGCTGATGTTTGTTTTGTAATTAGTTTCTTTATTGTTAAAGCTATTAGTCCTCTTGTAGGGCTAATAGCTTCTCTTGTTATAGCTAATGTAATTACAATTCTTATTGGTTATCTTAAAGAGAAAAAAGACAGTAAAGAACCTGATAATGTGTTTGATAAAACAGATATTATTGCTGATGTTGTCGGCAGTATTATTGGTTCATTGTTTGCAATAGTATAAATTTGTATGTCTGATATAATTCAAAATATAGTTAATCTAATTATTAATAGTTTTGATTTTGGATATTGTGTTATTATTAATGTAGCAACATATCTTATAATCAAACTTATTGATGAACTTAATGGAGATAAAGTTGTTCCTGTTTGGGGAAAACGTCTTGTACTTATTACTACTATTCTTGTTATAGGTACTGCTTATTACTTTATTGACCATAATCCAAAACTTCTTCTTAATAGTTCTATTCTTGCTCCTGTATTTTGGACTTGGATATTAAAGCCGATATGTAAGAAACTTGATATCGACTATAAGAAGATAGATGATGTGATGTAAATACTACAATAACTTTTGCTATTAATACTCAGCTTGATGATGATTAAACTCATTTAAGCTGAGTATTTATTTTAATATATTAATTTCGATTTGGCTAACTGATTGTACGATAGCTGATTAACATATAATCGAGCAGGCAAATCACACGTTGTGTGCGCACACAAATCAATCTGCAAGCGTATTCCGTTTGGCTAATAGCCATAACTTTTGTATATTTGGCAGTAAAAGATAATAATAGTGGAACTACTATTGTTGTTGATAGTGAAATAGATAGTGAAACTGATAATAAATAATACCTCCCCTGTAAAGGAGATGTAAACTTTGCACATTGCCTTTACGGGGGAGTTAGAATAAATCTAATTTTTAATGTTAATAATATGGCGAGTATTAATCAACTTGTAAGTGAAGTTGCTCATTCTCTAAAACAGCCTAATAATCATGTTCTTAGAGAGAATCTTCGAGTACTTATCTTACATACTCGTAATGAACTCATACGACAGAGTTATGAGAATCACGGATATGTTGATAAAGGTCTTACTCAAAGATTTAGAGTTTCTCTTATTGAAGTAAATGACGGAGATATAGATTATCCAAAAGAGGTTGTTGGTGTTGGAAAGATTAAACGTAGTACTACTAAAGTTCCTACTCCAATTCGTCTTACAAATAATCTTCCTTTTGACAGAGTAAGTTCTGTTGGTTGGCAATATAATAGAGAGTTTCCTTTTATTAAAGAAACGTCTGCTCGTTTTCGTAAACATGTACCTGGTCTTTGTGGTGCTTGTTATGATTACATAAATGGTTATCTTTATATATTTCCAAGTAATAATCAAAAGTTTAATTTAGATAATGTTATTATTGAAGGTGCTTTTGAACATCCAACAGAGATTATGGAAGCTAATGGAGAAGTTGACCATTGGGATGTTACTTTTGGTGATAATGAGTTTCTTCTTTCGGAAGATATGATTGGTAAAATTAAAGATATTATTTATAAGAGAGATTTACTTAGTAATGTTCGTGAAACTGATGAAGTTCCTGATGGTGTTAAATATAATGGATAAAATATGGCTGCTATAAAAGATATACCAACAAACAGAAAAGACTATTACAATAGTTGTCAAAGAGCTTTCCAAATAAAGTATGATAGATGTACTGAAGAAAGACAAAAACTATTGGTTCAAGCTGCTGAATTATATGATGATATTTGTAATAATATAGAGTATTATAAAGAGCATTATAATTTAGACCTTAACAATATTATTGAGTTTAGGAATAATGCTTATGATAATGGAGAGTTTTATCGAATAGCTAAAAGACTATTCCTTAATAAGCAAGATAATCATGTTATGGTTATGGAACTTTATGACCTTTATAGTCTTGCTAAACTTCATAAAGCTATTTATAATCTTGAAAAGCAAATTCATCTTGCTGAGAGAGTTCTTTCTATTAAGTATAAAGATTATACTCAAATAATAAAAGATTTTTATTACGGTGTTCATAAACATATGATACTTGATGGTGAGGCTTATCAATTTGGTAATCGTATTGGTTATCTTTGTATTAATAGATGCAAGGTGCATCGTGGTTATCCAATGCTTGATTTTGAAGCTACAAGAAAGAACAAAGAAAGACTTATTGCTGAAGGTAAACATCTTTGGAATAAAGCTGAAGCTGAATATTGTAGACGAATAGGAGTTGAATATAATGCTGTTGATTATCGTATTTATAAAAATGATGAGTATTATTATGAGATTCCTTTACTTTATCCTCAATGTAAATTTAAGTATGATTTAGAATTTGAAAGTTCTGATTATAGAGCAGCTAAACTTAGAGGTACTACTCATGATGATTTACTTGAACTCTGTGATAATGACCCAAAGAAGATTTGTGAGTTAGATGTTGATATTAGAACTAAACTTGTATTATGTAATAAAGCTGATAAACTTTTATATGCTAAATTTATAAGAAATGAAAATCAAGACAAACATAACTATACAGCGACTAATAGGTAAGATTGATAATGATTTCAATCTTAGTGAAAGTGATTGGATTCCTCGAGTTGCTGCTTGGACTATTGATGCTCTATCTCAACTAAAGGTTCTACCAATGGAACGAAAACGTAGAACACTTGAAGTTAGTGATAGACTTGCATTATTTCCTTGTGAACTTAATGCAACTGAGATTAAAGTTTATGATAAGAATGGTTGTGAAATTCAACCTATTAGTAATAATAATTCCTGTTGTGGTAATAGAAATGTAGGTTCTGTTCCACAACAGGAAATTGCCGTTATTGATGATAGTAATAAAAGTGGTAAAAACTTTATGAAAGTTGTCAATATTGGTGATGGTTATCAAGATAAAGGTTTTGTTCTACAAGGTAATTGTATTGAACTTAATTTTGAAACAGATTCTATAGATGTTGAAACTTATGAGGTTGCTACTTATCACGATGATTATTTTGATTGTGATGTTCCTTATATTTATGACGATGGTCTTCTTCTTGAAGCTCTTGCTTGGTATTGTTTGTTCAAGTATCTTAGTAGAGGAAGTCATCATCCAGTATATAGTCTAACTTCTCCTAATCAAGTTATTAATCCATTTCATCAATGGAATAGTCTTAAGAGTAGAGCTGCTGCTTCTGTTAAGATTAAGATTAGTAAAGATAATACTGGTTGGAATAATTTCTTTTATAATAGTACATTTAGACCCAGAGGATAATAAGATATGGATATAGTTAAATCTCTTAATTTGAATAAAAGTCCTCATAATGTACCTAATGGTAGTATGATATTTGCTAAAAATATCAAGATTACTGAAGATGGTACTGCTATTACAAATGATGATGGCTTTATTAAAGCAATTCCTGATAATCGTCTTCAAGGAGAGATTGTTGGGTTTATTCCTTGTGTAGAAGAAATTGTTGTTTTTACTTATGATAAAGATGACAAGAGTAGTCATATCTATAGACTTAAGGAAATAAATAATACATCTAATATTATCGTTGAAGATGTAAAGTGTGCTTGGAAATGGTCTGAGGGAAGAATTAAAGGTACTTATACATATAATGTTAATAAGGAACTTATTATTAGTATTGCAGAATCTCCTAAAGATTCTACTTCTAATGTTACTATTCCTCTTAAGACTATTAATCTTAATACTTGTAGTGAGCATGATTTAGAGGCTACTTATGAAGTAGCTCCTCTAATTCCTATTGCTAATATGAAACTTATATCTAAAGAATTTGGTAATAATATGCCTAATGGTTTATATTACTTTTTTATTAGATATGAAATTAGTGATAACTTTTATACTAAATGGTTTCCAATAGGTATTCCTCAATATGCTCTTTCTCTTAAAAATAAAACTCTTATAGACCATCGTTATTCTAAAGGAAATAGTGATAATGAGAATGAAGCATTACATACTCAAGTAAGTGGAATTTATAATAGTGTATCTGCTGATTGTCCTTATAACTTTAAGTTTAGAATTAAACTTAATAAAACATATAGTTATAAGAATTATCAAGTAGGTTATATTCTTCAGCATGAAGGTAAGACTGTTGCTCGTAAATGGAGAACATTTGAATGTACTGAAGATAATGAGTTTGTATTTGATGCTAAGAATCCTAAAGAAGCTGATGTAAATGATTTACTTGATAATGTTTTCAATCTATATAATGTAGAGAATATTGAAAACTATGAAAATAGACTTTACATTGCTAACTTCAAAGAAACTAATTATAATGAGAATCTTCAAGTATTTGCTGATAGAGTAAAAGCTCGTCTTGGTTTTATTAAAGAAGATAATATCGGTACTGTAAATGAAACTCTTAATACTGTAATATATACTTTTAAGGGTGAAAGTGAGTATAAATTAGAACTTAAAAAAGGTATTGATTTTATTCATATAATTGAATATCCAGAACTACTTGCTTATCTTAAACAACATTTTGGTAAATACTTTGGTGAAAATAGTGTTAGTGGTAGAAATAATCATACTCTTAAAATAAGTGATGCTTATCTTCTTCTTACTAATACTACTATTAAGTTTTATGATAAAAATAGAACTGATTATACAGAGTATGCTCAGAATGATATAGTACTTGATTACAAAGGTGTTTTAGGAGGTCCCGGTGGAAGTGCTGAAGTATATAATTGTAGAATGCGTAAAGATAGAATTCAGATTTCTTCTGAAGCTAATGTTAAGTATTCTACTTCTATTTATATTGATGAAGTTACACGTTCTCTTATGCCTAATAGTGTTTATAAGTTTTATATTCATTATGTAAGAGAGGATGGTACTTTTACTAATGGTCTTCCTATTAAAAACGACAATGATACTTCTGTACCTGATGCTGTTAAAATTACTGGTACAACAAGAGTTCCGATAGGTGTTAGTTCTGAATATCAAATAGGTAATCTTGGTGGTTGTAACATTAATATAGATGGTTTTACTCCAAATGCTGCTGATGATTTAACTAAGTGTAAAGAACTTAAAGATAAACATATTTACGAACTTTATCCTAATAGTTATTATAATGTTGCAGGTATAGGTAAGTTTGGTTATTATAAAAATTATAATAATGATGTTCTTTTCGCTACTGGTAATAGTATAAGTATTGATGATAATAAACTTATTAGAAATACAATTTGTTTTAATAACATTACTGTTCCTGATGGTTATGTAGGGTTTTTTATTAGTTATGAAAAACCTGAAAATCTTATTGTTACTACTGTTAAATGTATTGATTCTGATAATAGTTTGTTCAAAGCATCTGATGTAGAGATTGGACTTAATAACTATATTGGTGCTGTATATCATACTATTGCTAAAGCTGATGATGCAGGAAACTATAGTACTGCTGATGCAAATGAACCTTATTTTGCTTATATTAAAGCATCTTCTATTTCTATTAGTAACATACAAACTAAACTTGATACAACTACAATTAATACTACAGGACGTGAGGGTTGTATTCATTTAGATTTAGTTCATATGGATGGTACTGTATTTAAGCCAGCACTTAATTCTGTTGCTCAAATTAGAATGTTCAATAGAAATGTTTATTGTGGTACTAATAAAGTTCTTATTCCTTTTGGTCCAGTAGTTGCTACTGAGAAAGGTAATGTTTACTCTTATGGTGAATTTCCTACATATCCTAATAAAATTAAAGGAGATGATTGGGAAATTGAAGAAGAAGATTTAGACCATGTAGGTCTTGATAATCCTGATATAAATCTTGTAGTTAATGAAGATTATAATCTTCCTGCTTTTCTTACTGTAGATAAATATCTGAAGTATACAAGAGCTATTTACATTGATGATAATACAGGTAAGGTTTATGACATTGATGGCAATAATAATATTGCTAAAGAACCTACTACTAAAGAAGATTATTATGCTAAACTTTATACATTTAGAAAGTTTAGTAATTTTAATCTTGATGCTATTAGTATTAAAAAAGAACCTGAAATTCTTGTTGGTGTAATTGGAGAATCTACTTCTAAGAATCATACTAAAACAATTAATACAGTAGTTAAACCTATTAATGCTACTGATTTGATTGAATATAAGATTGATTTCAAAGAACAAGTACATAAACAATATACCAATTTTAATGCTAATAGACGTGATACATCAATTAGAAAATCTATTATTCGTCGAAGTAATGTAATACAAGATGAATCTGTAGAAAATAGTTGGAGATTTTTTGGTGCCAATGCTTATAAGGTTATTAATAAAAATAAAGGTAATATTACTAATCTTTTAGGTATTGGTAATATGTTTTATATACATACAGAACATTCTCTTCTTGCAATGGATAAGAATAGTATGCTTAAAACAGAAAACCAAGAAATTCAACTTGCTACTCCTGATTTATTTGATGTAGAACCTAAAGAACTATTTACTGCTCAGCATGGTTTTGGTGGACTTCAACTTCCTGATGCTTGGTGTGTTAATCATAATGGTTATTGGTTTTTTGATTCTGCTAATAAACGTATTTATAATTTTGATGATAACAAGTTTAATGATATTACTCTTGATATTATTAATTGGATAGATAATAAAACTATTAAAGATATTAGGTTTATAACTGATTTCAAACATGATAGAGTTCTTATATGTATAAGATTTTCTTCTGATGATATTAAAGATGATTATGCTACTTTTAGTTATAATATGACTTCTAAAAGGTATATTAGTACTCATGATTATTATTTTACTGAAAGTATCAATACTAAAAACAATGCTTATTTCTTTGATAAAGTTGTAAAGAATAATATTTATAAATATAGTAGAACTAACATTGGAGATTATCAATATCTTGCTAATAATACTTTTGGTTTTCCTGACAATCACGAAGTTATAACTGTACAAGATAAGAATGGTAAAACAAAACCTGTTGCTATTCAAAGTTCTGTATTTGATATAATCTTTAATTCAGAGTTTGGAATACCTCGTATGTTAGAGTCTGTTAGATATGTTCTAAACAAAAACATCAAATATGAAGATGTAAGTCTTAGTAGAATGGCTGAACCTTTTACTAATGATGGTACTTATGATGAAACTAACAGATATTCTGGTGATATTCTCAGAATATATACTGACCAAACTGATAGTGGTAATCTTGATATAAGCCAACCTGATGTTATAAATGTTCTTAATAATTATAAAGTTCCTCATTTTGAAAGAGGTGTTTGGCAACTTAATTATTTTAGAAATTATCTTGATGCTATTGATGTTGACAAAGAATTGATGACTAAATATAATATTAAAAGTCTTGATGATTTAACTGAACAACAAAGAAAAAGATATGAAGAAATAAAAGCTAATTATTCTCTATCAGACCATAAAAGTTTAATATATGGTAAATATATTGTTCTTAGATTTATATTTAGGAATATAGATGATAGACTTCCTTTTGTAATTAATGATGTTGATATTAATATTAAACCATATTAAATATAATATAGTATGACAAATAAAAAAAGAATTACTGTTTCTGGTAATAGACCTCGAGCTAATCTTGGGGCTCTATTACCTTCTATCATTAGTGCTGCAGGTTCTGTTGCAAGTACAGTTGCTTCTACTGCTATACAGAATGATGGTAATCGTAAACTTGAAGAGCGTAGAAATAGACTTCAAGAATATCAAAATGCTTTACGTGAAGCTACTGGTATGAGTTCTCAACTTAAAGGAACTCTTGCTACTAATCAAGATTATAATACTCAATATAACACTGAGTATAAACTTGGTGGTAGAAGAAGTATTAAAGGTAATAGACCTAAAGCATTTGTTGGAACTGCTATTGCGGTAGGTGCAAGTTTAGCAAGTTCTATTATCGGAAGTCTTCTTAGTAATAGTGCTAAAAAGCGTGCTGCTGAAAGACAGCGTAGAGTTGAAAATTATAATAATACTGTTCAAGAAGCATCTCAACTTAGTCAAGCTATGACAGGTACTGAAGAAGTTAATAATGATTATCAAAGACAATTTAATTCACAAGCTAAACTTGGTAGTCATCGTAATCTTAGAGAACAACCTGTTATTACTGATGGTGGAGATGCTGTAAAGGTTGGCAATGGCACATTTCTTTTACGGGGGAGTTCCCACGAAGATATTAATGAAAGTGGAAATACTGGTATCGGTATCTCTGTTGGTAATAAAGAAATTGAAGCTGAAGGTGGTGAAATTGCTCAAATTAAAAAGAATCAACTTAGAATCTTTAGTGGTGCTCCTATACTTAATGGCATTAGTCCTGTAGAAGCAATTCTTTCTGGTGCTAATAAAGATGAAGTTTTTGCTGCCCAAGAGAGATTTAAGAGAATAGCTGGACTTAATGACGATGGTACGTTTAATAATAGCTTCCCCGTAAAAGTAATGCACTATGGTCGTCCTAAACATCGAGTAGGTGGTATGTATAATTTTACTCGTAGACGTTTATTTAATACTTCACCTTTTAGTTCTTATGATGACCCACCTATTGGTTTTCGTCCCGGAAGTATATTTGACCCAAGTCAATCTGTAAATATGGATGATGTTGTTGTAACAGCTCCTAAGAAAGTAGTTAAAGCTCAACCTCAACCTATTACTACTCCACCTCAAACTATTGATACTACAGGTAATAAGTCAGGTATGGCTGTTAGAACTGGTGATTGGATTGGTTTAGGTGCTGATATTCTTGGTAGTATTGCTACAGGTATTATTAATAGTAAAGGTGCTAATAGTATTCATCTTCCAGAGCGTCCTGGATTTCTTCAAGCTGCTAAGCTTAAAACAACTTATAATGTAGCTCCTCAAGAAGAAGAAGTTAATCGTGTTCGTAATAGAAGTTTTGAAGATATTGATGCTGGTACTGCAAGTTCTGTAGCTGCTTTGAATAGACGTAATCTTCTGAATACTAAAGCAACTGATGACATAAATAAACTTTATGCTCAAAAAGAAAATGTTGAAACTGAGCTTATTAATAAAGATGCTCTTAATCAACAAGAAGTTGCTGCACAGAATCTTAAGATACAATCTGATTGGGCTAATAAAGTTGCTGATATTCAGAATGCTAAAGATAATGCTAAGACACAAGCTAAAGTTATGTCACTACAAGGTCTTGGTAGAGCTGTTTCTAACTTTGTTGGACAAGCATCTCAAAGATATGAAGATATACAAGGTATGCGTTATGCTCTTGCTGCGTCTGAAAATGGTACTGCTTATCGTATGATGAATAGTGGTGTTGATTTAGACCAAGATACTATAATGGGTATTTTTGGTAATGCTTATAATCAGAATTTAACTGATCCTGGAACATTTGAAGTTATTGCTGGTGAAGATCCTACTGTAACTGCTGAACGTAGAAAGGTTTATGATAGAAAAGTTCTTAATTATAAACAGAACAAAGAAATACTTAATAGTGCTTATGGTAAACTTGGTAACACTTATCGTCGTCGACTTCGTGATATGGGTGTGATGCAAACAAGTTGGTAATTTAATATTAATTTTCTCCTAATAGATAATACTATTAGGAGAAATGTTGTATATTCGCATATAGTAAACAAAGATATTATTATGGCAAATGAAGAAAGTAGTCAGTCAATAGGTTTCGGTTATGTTGCTCCACGACCTATTATAAAAAAGCATTTAGATATATTTGCTAATTCTCTTAATAAGATTGATGAGAAGCATAAAGAAGCCCTTAAACAAAGAAGTGCTATTCAAACTGCTCTTGCTCAAATTGAATTAGACAGTAGTGAAGATAATTGGAAAGCAGCTTATGCTCGTAGTATTCAAGACCAAATTGATGATGCTGCAAGAGGTGGAGATTATAGTTCTGCTTTGAGTTTAGCAACTACTCTTGCAGGAGATGCTATTTCTGCTCCTGAACTTACGAGTAGAATTAGAACTAATAATCAAAGACAAGAAGTTCTTAAAACAGTTAAGGCTCGTCAAGATTTGAATGATGATACTAAACTTCGTTTTGAGGAACAAAATGGTTATGAATATAAACCTATTTATGATGATGATGGAAGAGTTGTAGGTAGTAACGATTGGAAAGCTAAGTGGACTCCTGTTAAAGATGTTAATGTTGAGGACTTAGTTAAGTACACTATAGGTGTTGCACAAGCTGATTCAAAGCAGAGTAGTAGGTCTGTTACTACAGGTAGTGATTTTACAAAACATGATGGTAGTGCTTCAGGTTATGATAAACAAAGTGGAAGTAGTAGTGGTAAAACTGTTTTAAGTTTAGCTAAACTTAAGACTGCTGCTACTGGTACTTATAATCAAAATGCTGAAGCTATACAACAAGATTATGAGAATAAAATTTGGAAGATTGATAAACTTACTAAACAAAGAGATGCTCTTCCTCCTGACCAACAAGATGAATTGAATAGAGAAATTCAAGCTCTTGAACATCAAGTTAGTGATGCTAATGGCATTCGTCTTGGTAGTGGTAAAGCAATGTTCTTTTATCAAATTGACCCAAGTCTTAGAGCTGCTTCTTATACTAAGATTAGTAATGAAACTACTTCTCTTAATAAAACAAGTGGCCGAGAAGCTCCTGATAAAGATAATGGAACTGGTGGTAGAACGGGTTCTACTGGAGGTCTTAACGGTGGAGGAGTTTACTTAGGTGCAGGAGTTACTAAAGATGGTCCTGTAGTAACAACTCAAAATAATACTTGGTATACTCCTATGCAATATCCTGTTAGTAGTGGTAGTCAAATAAATACTCAACTTAATGGTAGATAAGAACTATGATAGATTTTAATAGTAAACAATATGATGATTTGATTAGAGCACGAGATTATAATGGTGCTGCTGATTATCTCAGTACACTTAAAATTCCTGCTAATAAAAGAGCTTATATAAAAGAACAAGTTATGAAACTTCGTCAGCAGGCTCGTGTAACTAATGGTTTCTATAACATAGCTAATCAAGAACAAAGACAAGCATTTAACTTTCTTAATAATGTTAGAAATAATGGTGTTTTTGATAGAGATGCTAAAGGTAACTTTACTAATCCTTTTGAGAAACAATATATTGGTCTTATTAAAGATTTAGGTAGTTATACTGATGCTAAAGGTAAGAAACAAGATGCTACTGCAATATCTATTAATTTTGACCCTAAAGTTGTTCGTAAGACAGGTTGGTTCGGTTGGGATTGGTTAGCTAAAGATGATGTGTATGAAGATAATGCTTTTGATTTATTTTTAGCTAATAATGGTTGGAGCAAAGATGACCTCCGTAAAATGAAAGGTGTTCAACTTATTGAGAAAGATGGTATGGTTACTCTAAACGTTGCCAAAGGAAATAACTTAGATAACCTTACTAAAATTCTTCAAGGACTTCGTAATGTAGATAGTAATCATAGTATTAAATCAAAAGGTAAAGCTATTGATGATAGTTTAGAATCTACTAAAGCTGAAGCTCGTTATAGTATTGCAGGACTTGATAATAAAGGTCAAGTGATTAATGCAAACTTTAATGGTAGTGTTGATGATGCTTATGCTAATGCTCCTGATATTCAAGGTAGAGAAGGTTATGTAAGACCTATTGGTGAAAAGAGATATGATGGTAGTTTTCTTGAACCAAAAGGAGGTTATCATGCTAATAGAAATAAGACTCAAGCAGATTTATATAATATGCTCAAACTTATGGATGAAGCTGATGTTAAAGTTAAAGAAGCTTCTATTGACCCTATGACAGGTAAAGAACGTACTGTTGCTACAAGTATGATTACTACTACTGATATGGGTGCTGAACATACTCAACTCAGAAATAAACTTAATAGAGGTTTGATTAGTAAAGAAGAGTATGTATTTGGCATTAATGCATTAGAAGAACGTTATCGTCAAGAACTTAGCGGTGAAGGTCTTAGTCAATATCAAGTATTTAAGAAAAACTTTGGTGATGATGAAAGTCAAAGTTATGGTGAAGTAACTGAAACTAAAGATAGAGATGCTATTGACCAAATAGTTAAACGTGCTTCTACAGTTCAAGGTGCTGTTCGTTTTAACTCTGCTTATTCAGGTAATCAATATGGAACTAAACTTACTATTGATGCAAGTAAACTTAAACTTCCAGAAGGTACCGCAGGTGATATGGACGATATACTCAAAGATTATGCTCCTAATGGTATTATAGAATTGTTCATACCTCAACTTCATAATGATGATGCAGAGAAAGCTGTACTACAAGATACTCGTACTCGTGCAGCTGTTGAAGCAAATAATATGGAACTTTATAACTATGATATGAGTATTCCTCAAGAGGGAACTCTTAGACATAGTGATGGTGAAGGATATACTATTCTTTCTCCTAATGGTAGTGTAAAGTCACTTGATAGAGCTGCTGCTGAACATATGCTTAATAAAGCATTTATCATTGATGATGTTATTGATGAAATTCAAGATGGTACTCTAATGGCTAATGGCGACCCTATTGTTGATAACAATGGTAGACCTATTAGTATGAATCCTAATGCAGCTAAAATTGCAGAAATTAGAGGTGCTCAAGCAGTTCAAGAATTGTATCCTGATTTAGTTAATAATTATAGTAATTATAAGGCTCAAGGATTAGATGTTTCTGATTATGCCGCAACAATGAAACAAAAGCAACAAGAAATATCTAATTATATTCTTTCTGCAATAGGTTATTTTAATAAGTAAAAAGAAACAACTATGGTTATAAATGATGATACTCTTGGTGGAGGCTTTATACCAAATCCTAATTATAAGCCTAAATCAAAGAAAAATAAAGAACCTAAAGTTATTCAAGATATAACAGCTCCAACAGTTCAATCTGCTGGAGCTGATTTCATTGCTGGTAGTGCTAATATGCGATGGAAGATGGATAATCCTGAAAGGTTTTTAGAACAAGGTATTACACCTAATCTTGTAAGTAAGAATCTTAATAACGAGTTAGCACGTGCTCAAGGTAACTTTACAAAGTTTGGTAATGCTCTTGCTCAAACTGTTGTTAGTGAAATAGGTCTTGGAACTGTTAAAGGACTTAGTGATTTAGTTGACGCAGTAGGTCAACTTACTGGTCTTTCTGACCATGATTATTCTAATCCTGTAAGTCAGTTTCTTGAGCAGAAACAAGAAGAGTTCAAAGAGTTTGCTCCAATTTATGTTGAAGATGGAGTTAATATTAAGAACGGAGGTTTACTTAATGCAGGTTGGTGGGCAAGTAATCTTCCAAGTATTGCAAGTTCTCTTACTCTTCTTATTCCTTCAAGCGGTGTAGTTAAAGGTTTATCTTATATCGGTAAAGCACGTAATATAGGTGCTATTACTCGTACTGGTATTAGGTCTTTAGAAAAGTTTTCTTCTCTTGCTAAAGTAGCTAAGTTAGCTGATAATCCTAAAGTTATTCAGATGACTAATATGGCTTTAGAAAATGGTATGAATGCTTTACTTCAACGTACAATGGAAAATTATCAGGAAGCACGAGGTGTTTATTCTGATATGTATAATGAGGCTAAAAATACTCTTGGCAGTATGTCTGATGCCGAGTATTCTCAATGGGTTAAAAACCATCAAGATAAACTACAAGATGTAGATTATAATAATAGAGATGAAGCTGCTAAAGCTATTGCTCGTAATTCAGCTGATGAAGACTTTAGAAATAACTATGTTAATACTATTTCTGATGTTATTCAGATGTATGCTCTTAAGAATGCTTTTGGTGGTAAAGCTATGGAAAACATAGGACGTGGTGCTGCTAACAAGGCTCAACGTGAAGTTCTTAGAGATGCTGCAAGACAAGCAGGAAAAGAAGTTAAAGAAAATCTTTGGACTAAAGCTAAAGACCATACTACTGATTTTCTTTTTAAGAGTAAACTTGCTGTTGGTGCTCAGTTAGGTGAAGGTCTTGAAGAAGGAGTTAATACTATTTCTCAGCTTGAGGCTATGGATACTGGTCGAGTACTTTTAGGAACTTCTAATGGTAGTTCTTTTGATTCTCGTCTTAAAAGTTATGCTCAAAGTCCTCAACTTTGGGAGAGTATGTTTTGGGGTGTTCTTGGTGGTGTTGTATTTGAAGCAGGTGGTAGTAAACTTAATCAGCTAAAATATAATCTTGAACATAAAAATGATAAGACTAAAACAGGTGAAGATACTACTACAGGAGAGAATAATAGTAATTCTCCTGCTTGGTCTATGAATGATGAACTTCCAGAAGTTAAACGTAAGATTGCTGAAATTCAAGGTAGAGATGCTAAACTTCAATTACTTGGTTCACAACTTAAAAGAATTGAACAAGCTCATAATCCGTTTGATACTTCTGATGATAGAAAACTTACCAAAGCTGAACAAGCTGCTTTTAAACAACAAGTAATTAATAAAACCCTTACTGATATGTCTTTAGAAGCAATGAACAATGGTAATAGTTCTTTGCTTAAAGAATTTATGTCTGATGATAATGTCAGACAAACTATGGTAGCTAAAGGTATTATTAGTGAGAATGATAGTCAAATATTTCAACAACAAGCTGTTGAAAAGATAGCTCAAGTAGAAAAAGAATATAATGATGAGATTACCCATCTTAATCGTATTTCTGCTGATGCTGTCGAAGACGGTAAAGTTATTCCTTTTGAAATGCTTCAAACGATTGCTACAAATAATGTATATAATCGTCTTGGAATTAAAACTTTAGAAACTGCTCGTAATGAAGAACTAAATCAATATCGTGCTCTTATAGCTAAAGCTAAAGACGATGGTAAACTTCCTCATACTGTAGAAGAATATGAACAAGCTCTTAAAGCTCGTGCTGATATTTGGGCTCTACAAGCTTTATACAATAGTAAAGCAGAAGTAGAAAAATCTCTTAAAGATAATCCTACTATTGGTGGTCAATTAGCTCTTGAAAGTATTGACAAACAAATTAAGTCTTTACATGAAAGTCTTTATGATAAGAATGATGTTAGAAGTATGCTTCCTATATTCTTTGCAAGAAATAATACTATTATTACAAGACGAGAACTTTTAGGTAAAGATGATGAGGCTGGAAGACTTGCTCTTCAAGAAGAAGAAAAAGCTATTCAAGATGCTATTGACAAAGGTGATTTCAGAGGTGTTCAAAATATATTTGAACTTGATGATAAAACTCTTCAATTAGCAGAGAAAGATGCTAAACGTTTTGCTAATGATTATAATAAACTCAGACGTACTACTACTGATATTCTCGATGAACTTAATGAATACGGTAGTAAAGATGATGCTATAGGTGAATCTTATAATAGAGCTTATCAGTATGGTTATCAAATTAATCAAAATCGTTCTCAAGTAGTTAGTTCTGTTAGTGAACTTAAAACAGAAATAGGAGTACTTAACAATACTCTTAATGAAATGCGTAGAGCTAAACTTGCTGAAGCTACTGATACTTTCAAAGATATTCTTGGTAAATATGGTAGAGAAAGTCTTGAAGCTGCTCTTGCAAGTAGACGTATTGGAGATAATGAAGAGTTTGATAAGATTACTGAACTTTATGACAAAGAAGATAAAGAAAAATTTGATGAAGCAATTACTGTTTATAATTTTGCTAATCCTAACAATAATCAACTTTATGAAAGTCTGACAAATGTGTTGGACTTAGAGGAGATATTGCAGTTCCAAAAGAAGGAGCAGAAGAAGAAAAATACTACCACAAATCAAAATCCCTCAGAAACGGCTGAAAATGAAAAGTCGAATAATCAATCGACAAACGAAACTGAAAGCGAGGAAAGCCAAAAGAACGGCACTACGGACGAAGTAAGCAGCGAGGAAAGCACCGAGCCAACCACTGAACCGACCGAGCCAAAAACAGAAGAAACTCTTGCTAAAAGTATTCGTTTTAATGACAAAGGTGATATTGATTCTACAGGTAAAACTAACATAGAAACTGTAGCTAAAGAAGATGGTACTGAAGAAATCCAACTTAAAGGTAAAGTAGGTATTGAACATCTCTTTAATAATAATGCTTTATTTGATGTTGAAGAAGATGCTTCAGTTATTGACAATAATGCTGAAGTTAAACAAAATCCTATTGTTAAACGTAAAGATAATGGTGATTTTGAAGTTGTTAGTAAAGGTCTTATAGGTAAAAAGAGTGATGCTCCTGTTGAAGAACAAAGTTCTGAAGAAGCTCCTCAAGGAGATAAGAGTATTAAAGAACAACAAGAAACTGCTCTTATTGATACTATTAGTAAGAATGATAGTGACTTTGGAGTTTTCAAATATAAGATTAAGAAACCTATTAAAGGTAATATTAATGGTGAACCTGTTGTCGGAGAAATAGTTGTTAATGATAAAGGAACTTTCTTTGCTTATCAAAAAGGTGATAATATTGGTAGTGATGAAGTTCGTGGAATACAACTTAATGATATTCAAAAACAATGGTTAGAGAAACATCTTAAAGGAGATACTGGTAAGACATCTCACATTTCTTCTATGGGGGAGGTATCAGAAAACTCCAATGAAAATGCTGTTGCTGATTCTGGTAAAGAGATTCTTAATGATGCTAAAGTAGTAATTAACGGAGCAGTTATTCCTACTATTAAAGCTCATAAAGATAAGATTACTATGGATGAACTTGCTGATGAACTTTATAATACTTATAAGGCTCAAGGTGTAGAAGAGGATATTCTTAAATCTATTGTTAATGATATTAGAAAGAATCCATTATATAATAAACTTCTTACTAAACGTAATAATAAACTTGATGCTATTGCTGGAGTTATTGATGCTCAAAGTAGACAGTCTGCTATTGAAGAAGAAGTAGTTGATGGTAAGAAACATAAAAAGTTTACTGATGTTTATAGCAAAGCAGCAGATGCTTTATTTGATGCTTATCTTTCTGATAGAGATGGTATTGTTAGAAAAGATAAAAATGGTGTCGAAAGATATTATTTTAGTTTCCAAGATTTACTTAATTGGTGTAATGAAGTAAGTGAAACTCCTGATACTGCTGCAGGTATTTATGGTTATCTTAAACAATACATTCTTGATAAGAGTAAGAATGAAGATTATCTTTATCGAATTGTTGATGAAGCAGCTTTAGACGCAGAAACTATTTTTGATAATAAAAAAGAGATTATTCAAACTCTTAATGCTGATAGACATCGTCTTAATATCAAACAACTTATTGAACTTTATCAAAAAGAAGATAGAAAAAAAGAACTTAATGAACTTCTTGAAGCATTAGATAGTGCTAAAGTTGGAGATAAAGTTTCTATTGAAGTTAGAGATAATAAGGTACATATTAGAACTAATAGTACTTTAATCGGTGCTCTTCCTGTTCCTATTGTATCTAAAGAGATTGATGCTTACACTGTTAAGAATGATGGTGTTGTTTATGATATTAATGTTAATAATGGAGATTCTACTCTTAAAGATACTCTTAAACGTTGGGTTTATGAAGAAAATGAAGATGCTTCTGAAGTTAATGATATACTTTATAGTTTAGCTTTTGATAAAACTCTCACAGAAAGTGATAGAAAGAAACTCTATAAAAAGTTTCTTAATAATAAAGAAGTTAAAGCTCTTATTGATAAAGGTGTTATAGTTGACCCAACAGATATTGATATTGTTGCTGAAGGTTTTGCTAAACTATATCGTTATATTGCCAAGTCTTATAATCAAGTAGCTGGTACTGATTTAGAATATAAACTTGCAGATGTTCTTAGTAATTCTATTGATGATTACTTTGATAAACTTCTTAATAGTTATAATGCTATTAGTGCTATTGCTAAGTTCCCACAAGGATATGAAGCTACTGTAGATTATGTTACAAGTGGTATTCTTACAAAGCAAGTCGAAAGTAATGAAGAATATCTTAATCCTGAAGTTGAGAAACAAGCTAATACAGTTAAAGATGCTGTTGCTGATTCTCTTATGGATAGATTTGAATTTGGATTTATTCCTACAGGTCAAAATGCTTATGGTGAAAGAACTTCTGGTATAGTATATGGTGATGGTGGTTCTCAAGTTGATTTTCCGGGTACTCCAGGTAATACTTTTGGTATGATTAAAGACCAAAACGGTGTTCCTCAACTTGTTAGAGCTTATCCTGTACGCTTTGGAGATAAACGTCTTAGTAAAGATGTAGTTAAAATTCAGAAAGCTATTAAGACTGAATTTACTAATCTTCTTGAAGATTTTTATGCTCATAAAGAAGGTTCTTATGAAAGACTTAGAGATTTTGTTAATAAAGTCTTTAGTAATTATAATAGAACTATTAGTAGAGGATTTATGTCCGATAATGGTATTACTATTAGAGATTTCTCTAAAGGTAATGGTTTTAATATTGCTATTGATGGTCAACCATTTTCTATAAGTATTGGAAATAGTATTTATAGAGGTGAAAGACAATATCAAACTGCTGTTCGTCAAGGAGAAGCTAAAGGTGTCTTTGATAAGAATGGAGAGAATAAAGATGCTGCTATCAAAATGTTTGAACAATTTGTTGATAGAAGTGCTATTGGTATTCATTTTGACGCAATGCAAAATGCTATAAATGAAAACTATCCTCTTACAGGTTTTATGTCACGTAATGAAAAAGGTGAATTTACTGTTACTATTCCTAATAGTAAAACAGGTAAACCTATTGTTGTTAGTGCTAAGTCTTATAAAGATTTTCTTATTGATAATAATCTTATTAAGATTAATCTTAAAAAGACTAAAGATATTAATGGTAAAGAAACTAATTTTACAAGACGTAATGATAGAACTCAAATAGGTAATCAAACACTTTATGTACGTTTTGATGCTGTTAAAACTCCAGAAACTATTAATGGTAGTACTGCTGAACAAAAAACAAGTGGTGATGCAAGAGTAGAACAAGTTGTTCAACTTCTTGAAAAAGGAGATAAAAGAGAACATCAAGGTAATGCTATTGCTACTATGATACTTGGTAATAGTGTAAAAAACTTGTTAAAACCTATAAATGGTTATTCTATTCTACCAAAAACTATTATCTTTGACAAGGACTTAAATAGTAGAGCAGGATATGAAAGAACTAATGCTTTATATAATGTCACTAAAGATACTATTACAGTAGGTACAAAGTGGCTTGATATGCTTAGAAATTCTGATACTAAACAAGAGGCTCTTCGTAAACTTGTACATGAACAACTACATCGTATTCTTGCACAAGATGGTAATGCTAAATATATTGAGCAAATTCGTGCTATTAGAGATGAATTTATTGAAACTAATAAGCGTGATGGTCTTGAAGAGGGAGTTGGTGTTAGACGTTATGAGAAAATAGATAAAAATGATGCTATTGCTCTTGAAGAGTTTTTAGTTGAAAGTTTAACGTCTAAAGAACTTATTGATAGACTTAATGCTATTGATGCTAAAGTAGATAAAGGTTCTAAAAAGAAGTCGTTGTTCCAAAAGATAGTAGATGTACTCTGTAACATATTTGGTTGGGATGTCCGTAAAGGTTCTCTTTATGAGAAAGAAATAGTTGCTCTTGGTGATATTCTTAATACTACTAAAAAAGAAGTTACAAAAAAGGGTACATTAGATTTCAAAGATGAGAGTTCTGATACCTCCCCCGTAAAGGAAATTACAGAAGAAACTACTTCTCCTGAAACAACTAAAGAAGAACCTCCTAAAGTTGATGATTCAGAAGATTCTTTTGATAATGAATTTAATATGGATGTTGACTTTGATGATGTTATGCGTTCTAATATAGACGAAGACATTAGAACTCCAACTATTAAGTCTTTTATTGATAGTATTCCTATTGAGAATAGGGCAAAGATGAGAGAGCAAATAGACAATGGTGAACTTCAAACATATTGTAAATAAGTAGATAATAATGACCTCAGAAGTAATGATTATAAAATTATTCTTCTGAGGTTTATTTCTTTTAATAATTAAATATATAAATTTATGGATTGTTTTATTAATGTAGGAACTCTTCATTCACTCCGCAAGTTAGTAGGCACTGATGATGCTCTATTTAGTGCTTGTTATAGTGAGGCTGTAGGTACAAATAAACAACCTACAAGAGAGTTTAGTAAGTGGTATGAGGAAACTCATGATGGTAAAAAACTTGATGTTAATGATTTTGCTAAAGAAGCACTCAAATATCATTATTTTTTACATCCTGATGGTAATACTACTGCTCGTAAAAAAGAAACTGATACTTCAGTTATTACATTTGGTTACACAGATGTTGTTGCAAGAAATTTTGCTAAGCATTTTGTTAGTAATCAAATGTTAGTTGCTGCTTCATCTGATGAAGCTCGTGCTATTAAAGACCCTGCTAAGAGAAAAGAGTTTGTTATTAACAAGGCTAAGAACAATGTTAAAGCAAATCTTATTGATAGAATTGCAGCTATTAAAGGTCTTAGTAGAGAAGAGGCTTTTCTTGAGTTTAAGAAAGGTATTCGTAATCTTGATGATATTTTTAATTCTGATGAAGTATCTACTCAAGATAAAAATCTTTATGCTCTGTTTAATGAAGTTATTGCTCGTAGTAGAGTTGATGGAAAACCTAATGTTACTTTAGCTAAAGCATTGTTTGAAGACGCTCTTAGAGATAATCGACTTGCTATGTTTAAGTTCCCTAAAGAAAACAATGATGAACTTAATGCTGAAGAAGCAGCTGATGAAGACAGTGCAAATGATGCTGATAAAGAGGACAAAGAGAATGATGATTATCGTGACGAGTTTATTGCTAATACAGAACATTCAGGTACTTATAGTACTTTCCAAAAGCATATTGGTGATAAACTCAATATATATCTTAGTACTATTCCTAAATTAACATCTACAGAAGGTGACATTCATACTCGTAAGAATGATACTTCTAATCCTCTTGGTGTTCAGGATTTTCATAGTGCTAATGAAATATTTTCTGTTTTATATGGTGGTGATATTGATTATACTAATATTACTACTATGGCTGAAAGTATTAAGACTTTAGCTCAAAAGCATAAAGAACTTAGTGGACTGATTACTCTTTATGAAGATATTTATAAAGATTTCAGTCTTGCTTGTGAATTGTATTCTACTTTCAGTAAAACTGTTATTAGCAAACAAGAAGTTCTATTTGATGGAGATAAAGCTACTCTGTTTAATAACAATAGAAATATTGATAAAGATACTGCTTTACGTTTTGAGTTCCTTAATGGTCTTCGTCATTCTATTATTAATGCAGAAGAATATGCTTTGAAGAGTGCTCTTCATAGTGTGAGTTTTGATGTTAGCAATAACTATAAAGTTGTTAACGGAAAGAATGTAGTTCGTGATGCAGCTAAAGAATATGAAACTATTGATAAAATAGCTGCAATTATTCATTCATTTATTCCTACTTTAAGTAAAGATTCTATTTCTGATTATGTTCGTCTTAATAAAGGTGAAGGTAATGAAAAAGCTAATCTTCAAGAACTTATTTCTATTGCTAATTCTTTAGTAGCTGAAACAGAGAGTGTAAAGGCTAATTATATTGCTCGTGAAAATAATATTCGTGAAGCATATAGTATTAATAAAGCATTAGATAATTCTAAAAAGGCTGGTAATCCTAATAAGAAAGAGATTTGGGATAAGTATTCTCATGGACATTATCCAACAGCTGATGATTATAGAGATGTTAGTGCAGCACGAGAGCAAGAATATTTGACTCCTCGTGCTATTACTTTAAGTAATGAGTTAGCTAACAAACTTTCTCCTTATTCTACTATTAATGTTGAACTTAATTCATATAATGTTCATGGTAATCAAAGTTCTAATGTAATCAATAGTAGTTGGCTTACTGGTTTTATTAGAACTGTACAAAGTAAAGAAGCTCTTGAAAACTTTGGTAAACTTATGTTCCAAAGTAATCAATATGACTATAGTAACATTCTTGTAGAAAAGACTGATGCTAATGGTAAAGTTATAAACAAAGGTTTGTTTAAACTTGTTGATGGTAAATATCAGCCTACTGAGTATGCTCATCGTTTAGCAAAAGTTAAACTTTTTGATGGTGCTGCAAATGAAAGTTCTGATACTGCTGCTACGTATTCTGATATGAGTAAAGCAGATTATATTGCTACTGCTGTTCATCAATTCTTTGAAGCGGAAAATGAAGAAGCTGTATTAGGTAAAGATACTGAGGTTGCAGATTATTTCTTAAGAACTCCTTCTGATGCTTCTCGTAACTTTGTTGTTACTCTTCCTCGTTATTCTACTAAATCTTTGTTTAGACTTAAGAATCCTACTGAGGCTAATAAAAAGATTGATGCTAAAATTAATGAGATTGCTGAAATTCCTGCTGATGAAGAAGGTATTTACTATACTCTTACTCCTGTTATTGCTGACAAGAAAAGAGCTCTTGATGATTTAACTAAAGGTAATCTTAGAAGTAGAACTATTAAAGCTTCTAATATTAATACTGAAGTTGAAGAAACTTTAGGTCGTAAACCACAAAAAGGTGATACTCTTACAGTAACTTATCATTATACAAATAATGATGGTGTTACTACTAAGTATGTTCTTGAGGGTAAATATGGTGATAAGAATAGTAATGGTATTGTTCTTGAAAAGCCAACTCTCAAAGGTGTACTTAGTCATGATTTGTATGGTGCTAAAGAAATTGGGGACGACCTACTCAGTTCAATACACGAACAACTTAGGCAAACAATGGTCAACTCAGGTGAACTTGAAATGATTATTGATAAGACTTCTCCTGTGTACCAACAATATAAAGCTGTCTTTATGCAAGAACTTACTAATGCTAAGACTGCTTTTGATAAAATATTTGAAGAAGATGGTGAGGGTGGTTATAAAGCCAAATTGAATCCTAATCAAACTTTTGCTAATTATCATCAAAAAGGTGGTAAGTTTTATGTAGAAGCTGATGGTAGACGTTATCTTGTAGGTAATGTTTTTCGTAGTGCTAAGTTCCAACTTAATGGTCGTAATTATCTCGGTGAACTATTTGCTCATGCAGATAATAGTGGTAGTTCTGTTGAGCCAGTATTTGATTTCTTTTACGGGGGAGCTACCAAAGCTATAACTACAAATCCTACTACAGGTGCTGTAGTTCTTAACGAAGCTCAAGAAGAAGCTGTTGATGCTGCTATTTCTGAATATATTAAAGATTTTGTATTTGATAGTATCAATCGACTTAATGAATTTGAGAATGTTCTTAAGAAAGAAAATCTTTCTCCTGAACGTATTTCTGATTTTGCTAGTAATTACAACTTGATGTATATGAACTTCGATGATATCTTTGAGGGTGACATGAAGTTTTACAAAGATACTCAGACTGCTCTTAAACGTGCTAAAGAAGTTCAAGGTTCAGGTGTTCCTTATGGTATTTTCAATGCTGTTCGTGATAATAGTAAAGTAACAAAAGATGAAATAGTTACAAGTCCTCTTAGTAAACCTTTTACTAAAGTTAATGCTGATGGAACTAAAGAAGATTATTTTATTCGTCAGTATGATGGCTTTAGAGGAGTTACTATTAAGAATACTATTAGAACTCAAGAGGAAGTATTAGCTAATGGAGTAGTTGCTAAAGCTCTCGCTAAAGCATATCGTAAAGAAGGTCTTAGTGAGAAAGATGCTATTGCTAAAGCTAATGCTTTCCTTAAAGGTTATGAAAATACTACAGTAAATGACGCTCAGTCTTATATTACATTTAATGAGTGGGTTCGTCGTGTTACTGCAAGAGGTCAGTTTGATAAGTATAAACCTCTTATTGAAAAGATTCTTGATGAAAGTCAAGAACTTAATCCTGAAGATATTAAAGAATTTATTCAAGTTCAAAAGAACTTTTATTATGATTTACATTATAATGCTGAACTTGGTGTAGTTGCTCCTCGTCAGATTAAAAATGCTGAATTTGTATTAGTTCCTCGTCTTATTAAAGACACTCAACTTGAACAAGTTGCTAAACTTATGGATAAGTTTGGTATTGACCAGCTTAATACAGAAGAAACTTCTAAAGCAGGTAAAGCTAATATTCTTACTCTTTGGGATAATAATGGTGAGATTGATTCTAAGATTATTGAAGATTTAGATAGAGAGTCAGGTTTTAAGAGTGATTTCTGTAGAGCTGTTAAAAGTCCTGAAGCTTGTCAGATTTTTGATTATAATCATCTTTATACTCAGCAAGAAACTCCTCAGCATATCAACGCAGAGAATAAAGCTGCTATTCAGATTATGAAGAAAATTGTTGATAATATTGACAAAGATAGTCCTCTTTATGCTTATAAAGAAACTTTTATGGATTGTCATGCTGCCAATGTTTATGATGATTTTGTTGAGCTTATGCAAGATTGTGGTCTTGAATTAGACGAAGATGGTAATCTTAAACTTGATGAACAAGGTAATCCTGTTGGACTTGATGCTGAAGTATTCTTTGAAAAACTTCAAGCTGAGGCTGAAAGACAAGCTCTTGATAGTAATATGATGGATTTTCTAACTCTTCAAGATGAAGAGAGAATTGGAAATACTCCATTAACTCGTATGCCGTTGTTTATGAGTAATGTTTCAACTAAACTTGAAAACATTGCTCAAGCTATGTTTAATAATGGTATTACAAGACAGAAACTTCCGGGTTTCCATGCTGCTCAGATTACTAATATTGGTTTTAAGGCTATTCGTGAGTCTGTAAAATCTTATGCTTATAGTCATAGTCTTCGATATCATTCTGATAAAAATGGTAATTATACAGATTATATCGAAGTAATGCTTCCTGCTGCTAACTTTGGTTTTAAGAGAACTAATGATGACGGTAGTCTTAAGAGTGATGAAGATTTACTTAAAGAACTTCAAGCTGAAGGACTTGACGAGATTCTCGGTTATCGTATTCCTACTGAAGGTAAACAATCTGTTTGTAAATTTAAGGTTGTAGGTTTTACTGATGATGCTTTAGGTTCTACTATTGTAGTTCCTGATGCTTGGGTTTCTCAAACAGGTTCTGACTTTGATATCGACTCTGTTTATGGTATTCAGTACAATACTAAACTTGATAAGAATGGTAAAATTAGAAAAATTAAGTATTCTAATAATCCTCTTGAGAACTATATTAAATATGTTACTCGTAATGTACATCATAGAATAGAAAATAAGGCTTATGCTAATAAAGATATTAAGATTAAAGAAGCTAAAGCTCGTCTTGATGATGCTTATAAGAAAGCTAAAGAGGCTCTAAACACTAAAGAATCTGAGATTTATCATAGTCTTACAGATGCTATACGTGAGGCTCTTAAAACTTATGATGCAGCATATAAAGAAGAATATGGTGAAGCAAAGAATAGAGCAGAATACAGAACTCAACTTCTTAGTCGTGTTAGATTTATTAATGAAGATTTGATTCCTAATCTTGATAATAAAGAAGTTATATCAAGTCTTAAAGATTTTGCTGATGTTTCTCTTGAAATAGTTGATAGTATTGATAATGCAGGAAGTAATCTTTTTGAAGAAAAAGGTAATGCTATTAAAGAGGTTATGGATTCTCTTAAAGATGAGTATCTGAAAGTTTATGAAGAAACTGCTAAAGATGCTGGTCTTATGTCTTTTGAAGAATTTAGTAAACTTTCTACTGTAAAGCAGAACGGTAAGCGTGCTCGTCAAAATAAAATGCTTGATAGTATGAAAGCTATTCTTTCTCATGAAGATAGTCTTGAAGAAAATCTTTCTCGTTCTAACTTTGATGATTTGATTAAAGCTCGTAATGCTATTTATGCTGGAACTCCTGCTCAAATTGCTCGTCAAAATAGAACTTCTTATAACTTTATTGACCAAGCTGAATATCAAGATGATGCTATGTCTGGTGCTAAACTTAAAGCATTTAGTGTAACTCGTGATACTTTCTGTTCAGTTTGTAATACTGTAAGACCTACTATACATGAGTCTGCTCAATTCAAAGTTGTACTTCCTTTAGCTAAGTATGATGTTAAGACTGTAACAGATTCTTTTGGTGATAAAGCAGTTGTTGATAAAGATAAAGGTACTATTACTCTTACAGTTGATAAATTAGGTTGGTCTAAGAATAATAAAAATATTGCAGGTAAGATTATTACTGCTTATAGTTCTCAGACTACTGCTCATATTCTTGATGCTATTAAAGAGGGTGCTATTCCTAATGAAAATGATTATACCTTTGCTGTATTCAAAACTTTTCCTGATGTTGGACTTGATTTTGAAACAGCTGTTGCTTTTATTATGCAACCAGGTGTTACTCGAATTGTAAATGCTTATAATGCAAACAAGTCTATTTATGTTTCTGGTAATTATAATCCTATTCATGCTGCTATTAAGGATATTGCTAAGGCTTTAGATATTAAAGTTGATAAGTTTACTCCTATTGATAAAGTAATAGAAGAACTAAATAAGAATGGTGATGTTCAAAAGAGCCTTGCTAAACTATTTGGTATTAAAGATAATATTTCTCTTGACCATAGTTTCTTAAGTGATGTTCCTTTGGATACTAAACTTCTTGGTGATAGAATTAAAGAAAAGGGAGTTTTTGGTACCTCCCCCGTAAAAGAAAGTAACAATGTTGATTCTCTTATATTTGACCTTGTAACTATTCTTCAGTTCAATAAACTTAATGCTCTTGCACAAAACATTGGTGACCTTGCTCGTGTAAGTAATCCAGATAAGTTTGGTGCTAAGCAAAGTATATTTGCTACAAATAAAGTATTTGATGATATTCATACTTTAATTGATAGACATAATCGTACAGATAATGGTATTCTTCTCAATGTAGATGGTATAAACTTTATTGAAAGTATTTATCCGGGAGTGTCTGGTTCTATTGACGATTACATGACTTATAATGGTGATGTAAAATCATCTTATCCTACTCTTGATGCTTTCTTGCGATATGCTACTGCACCTTCAATTAAAGTTAATAGACTTCTTTTTGCTACACAAAGTGATAGATTTAGAAGTATTATAACTCATCTTGCTGAGAACTTCACAGGTAGTAAAGTAATGACAGAACAGACTTACAGAGATTATCAAAACTATGTTCTTGGTAGTATGTATAGTAATGTTTCTGCTATTAAATTCCCAATGAGTTATTCTGAAGAGTTTGGTTTACAACCTGCTGTTACAGATAATCCAATGGTTGATGATGCTTATGAAGAAACTCAAAGAATATTTGGTTATAATAGAGATTCTCAAAGTCTTGTAGAAGATGCTGATGGCAATAAAGTACCATTTGATGTTAAAGATGCTAATCATCCTACTATAGAAGAAATTAGACAATTTCTTACTCTTAGTCCTGCACAAAAGGTTCTTTGGGTTCAAAGTAGATTTAGTGATGGTCTTGTTACTAAGTATCTCAGAGCTTCTACTCATAATACTTTCAAAGGACGTATTGGTAAGCATACTATTAGTTTTATTGAGAATAGTGATAATATTGAAACTGTTTATAATAGTTTTGAAAAACTTCTTGATAATGATAATCCATTACTTGCAGCAACAGCTGTTGATATTATCAAATATGCTTTTGTTGTTGATGGATTTAAGATGCGTCGTGGTGGTGTAAGTAAAGTTATCAAGAATAGTACTCTATTCAATGATAGAACTGATAATGGTAGTATTCTTGACGGAATTGGTTTTACTCAAGAAGTTAATGACCAATTTAGAGGTATGGATAGAACATTTGAAGCAGGTGCTATTGCTAATCTTGAAGAAAGATTCCTTAGAAGTAATCCTACTCTTCGTGCTATTCCTACAAAGAGGATTGATAAGGTAGATAAGAAGTCTGAATTAGGTTATAGTTATTATAGTATGAAACGTATTGCTATTAATCAGAAAGAACTTCTTGAAAAGTATAACATAGCTACATTTGATAAAAAGGGTAATCCTATTGTCAATAAGTATGTTAGACTAAAGGAAAACTATAAGGCTGACCCTGTTCTTTATAAGATTTATGATGCTAATAACAAAAAAGATATTTTCTTAATTCCTCTTAATAAACTTGAAGCTAATGAACAAAGTGATATTAGTGCAAATGCTGAAAATAATAAATTTCCTAATAAAAGATTTTATTGGGAAGTTATTAAAGATTTCACTGGTAAAACAGATGCTCTTTGGAGTCATGAATGGAGTGAACAATTCGAGAATCGTCTTAAAGCTACAAAGCAGACTACACCTACTGATTACATAACAGGTAATAAGAAGAGTACTGCTATTGAGAATGTACCATTTGATTTGAATAATCCTAAGCCTAATGAAGTTGGTGCTTTTGATAGTATTAAACGTCAGATTAATGATTGGTTTGGTGTTCGTAATGGTGCTGATGGAAAAATCTTGTGGATTTCAAATTTGGCTTTGGAACGTTATATTAAGTCCAATAGTACTACTAATGGAGTAAAGCAAATCATAAGCACAGAACGCAGCTTAGACGGGAAATCAAGCGTATCTTTGCCAATGGGTTACACCATAGCAAAAGCACCTTTTAAGGAGTACGCACGCTATCTCAAATATGATAATGTTAATGATAAAGTTGATGGTATTACTAATATCAGTAAAAGAACTGCAATTAAGAAACTTCAAGACTTTGTAAGAGATAATGGTAAAGATATTACTACTTATCCTCTTTATATTGTTACTGAAGATGTTCAAGAAAAGCCTGATGAAGTAAGACAATCAGCTCTTGATGAAGAGGCTGCTCAGCAAGGTGTACAATCTTTTAATTTTGTTGCTAAAGCAGGTTTTGAAAGTGGAGTTAAAGCAAAGGCTTTATATAAAGAACTTACTGGTACTCTTAATCCTAATGCAGCTAAAGATAACATTGGTGGTACTGTGAGAATTACTGCTGAGTTTGTTGATAGTACTGTTAAGGATATTCTTCATAACTTTGATTATTTTACAACTAATACTAAAACAGGTAAATATCTTAGTATTGATGACCCTCAAGTAATTGATGTTATTGCAAATGATATTGATGAAAGAGATAAGTTCCTTAAAACTCTTCTTACAGCTAAGGCTCTTATTAGAAAGTTTACTGAATATACTAATCTTGATGTTAATGCTGAAGATGAGAATCTTAAATATTATCTTGAAACTATTCAAGATAGAATAAAAGAATTGTCTTCTAATAATAAACTTGATAGGGCACTTAAAAACTTTGGTAATGAATATCTTAAAAAGCTAAGTAATAATCCTTATATTATACAGGATATTCTTACTGTTTTTGATGGTTATCATAGTAGTAATACTTTCGAGGCTTGGTTTAATGATTTACAAGAAAGTACTAATCCTATTGTACAGATTGTAACAAAGCACGTTATGGAGAATATCAGAAGTGCTGAAATGGTTGCCAAAGAACGTGTTAGAGAGTTTAATAAGTTTAAGAGAGAAGTTGAGAAAGAAGCTCGTGAAAAAGGTCTTACTATAGATATGAGTAAAGTTGTTGACGAAAATACTCGTCTAAGACAAGATTATAACGATGATTTAAGAAAGACTTTTGTAGAACTTCTTAATAATGTTCAAAATCTTAAAGCACAAGGTGCTGAAAAGCATGTTGAGTATCTTCTTGCTAAACATAAACTTGATGCTTTCAAAGCTGAACATTTTGAACAAGAACTTAGACAAGATTATTATACTGAGAAACTTAGAATTGAAGAGGCTCTTCTACAAGATGGTATAGGTAAAGCTAAAGTTTATGTTGACCCTAATGACCCATTTAGAGATGCTGTTGACCCATTTGCTGCTACTCAGCCTAAAGAAACAGACCCTAACTTTATAGGTCATAGATATATCTTTAGTCATTACAAGCAACTTAAAGAACGTCAGTTTGAAATTAGAGGTCATATTGATTCTCAAGGTAATCTTGCTGACCATTGGGAGAAAGAACTTAAACAAGTAGAAGATGAAATTCATAAACTACTTTATGGAGATAATCGTCTTGCTACTGACCCTCTTATGGATATGGAAGAACGTGTACCTAATAAAGAAACTGATTTGGAGGGTTACAAACGTTATCTCCTTTACGGGGGAGTTCACCGTGCTGCACTTAGGAATTATGTTAAGGCTATGCAAGAACTTAATGCAAAGTATTATAAATATGATTCTAAGTTTGGTTTTGATGAAGAACTTAAACGTAATCTTGATACTATTAAAGCATATGAGGAAAGAAATGCTGCAGGTGAACTTACTGTTCCTCTTTCTGAATTGATGAAGAAAGATGAATATGTTAAGGCTAAAGAATGGCTTGCTCATAATGCTCGTTATGTTTATGGTGAGAGTTTTTGGGAAGAAGTAGGTGATGCTCTTAAAAAAGTATCTAAAGGAACAAGTAATAATGGTAGAAATAAGACTCGTGATTATATCAGAAGTCTTGCTATTAAACATGATATTCTTGATAATAAAGGTGTTGTTGACGGAAGCAAACTTACTCCTGAACAAATAGCTCATATTAAAGCTCTTCAAACAGCTTATTATGATTATTCTCAGAATACAGGTCTTTCTCAAAGAAAACTTATTCGTAATGGTAATGCAGGTGATGAAGTTTATACAGCTGATTTCTATAAAGGTATGACTTCTGATGGTGTTGTTACTAAAGAATATAATGATATTGTTTGGAAGATTAATAACATTCTACAAAAGGTTTACAATTCTCATACAAAGACTATTAGAACTGATACTCTTAGTATTGATGATTTGAATAAACTTGAAAAGCTTTATAGTGAACTCAGAGACACTACTAAAAAGAAGGGTGCTACTAATAGAAAAGAAGTATTTAAGTTTATTAAAGATAATGTAGATTCTACTATTGACCAAGAGCGTTTTGATACTATGAACGAATGGGCTAAAGCTAAAGCTGAAGTCTTAGGAGAAGAGTGGTACAAAGCGTGGTATGATGCTAATACTGAAATAGCATTAGATGAAGATGGTGAAATGATTACCAATGATGATGGTACTGTTAAGATTCAACCTAATAGTTATCTCTATGGTAGTATTAAGCCTAAAGATAGTGTCAAAGAGAAATTTACTGATAAGAATAAAACTGAAGCTCTAAGAACTCTTAAACAACTTATTGTTTCTGATAAGACAGAACATTATTATAGAACTTATCAAGAGAAACAAGCTGAGGGTAAAGAAGCATTCCAAGAATGGTATGATGCTAATCATATTTATGACCCTTATAAACAAGCTGTAGTTCCTCTTGAATGTTGGACTGAAAGTAAACCTAATCCTAATATTCCACGATTTGATGGACAATGGGTTCCTTCTTTTAAGAATACTGAGCGTACTCCTAAAGATGGTCGTGATAGTAATGGTGACCTTGATGGTTCTCCTGATATGAGAAATCCTAATTATAAAGGTGGTGACTTATATAAGAATTATCGTAAAGGTAGTGGTTTTGATAGTGATGTTCATCTTAATGAAGTAGAGAAAAAGATTAGAGATAAATTTAGTGATATTCTTGAAGCATTAGCTCAAACTGAGTCTTCAAGACGTTTTATTCGTGATGGTAGTATGCCTGTTATGATGAAACAGCAACCTACTTCTGGTAAACGTCTTCTTAAAGAAGGTGCTAAGTTTCTTGGTTATGTTAGTTCTGATACTGGTGAAGGTGAGTTCTATAATGATAGTGATATTACTTTTGCTAATGATAGAACTATGGATATGCCAATGCTTCAAAGACTTAGAGCTAAAGATGGTGTTAAATTTGATGAAGTTGAACCTAATATTGAAGATTATGGAGGTGATATTGATAAATATAACGTAGATATTGACGCTTATAATAAGCGTAAAGCTGAATATGAAGAGGCTCGTCAGAAAGAACATAATGACCTTGCAGAACGTAATTGGTGGGAAGTTATGAATAACTTTATTACTAAGGCTGGACATTTTAATGCAGTTCAAGACCAAAAGCTAATGCTTTATTATGGAGAAGAAATGCTTAAAGACTATAAAGTTTATCAACAAAAATTTGGTAGTGGACATCTTAGTAAAACACTTGATACAGCTGATGGTTATGAAAAGATTACAGATAATAACATTCATGCTCAATATGTTAATTGGGTAAGACGTCTTATTTATGACCAATATAAAGATAAGAATAAAAAGTTTACTAAGGCTGCTGCTTTTGCTCAAAATATTACTTCTAATATTTATATGATGGGTAATATTAAAGGTGGTATTGCTAATATTACTATGGGTGAAACCCAAATACTTGGTGAACAATTTGCTAAACAATACTTTACTCCAAAGGATTGGGCTATGGGTAAAAAGTATTGGGTAGCTAATGCTCTTAGCTTTATGAAAGATGTTTATTCTGATAAGTCTACAAGTACTGCTGATGCTCTTGTTAAATATCTTGCTGTAGTAGATTATGATGAACTTAATGGTACTGTTAAAGTAGCTAAAGGTGAAGAAGCTGTTCAAAGACTTCGTGATGCTATGTTTACTCCACAAGCTATTGGTGAGCATTTTATGCAGAATGGTGCTATGTTCAGTATGGCTTATAGTCATAGACTATTTGAAAATCCTAAATATGGTCTTGTAGCAGGTGAACCAAAATATATCACAAAAACTCTTGATAATCATATTAAAGATTTAGCCGATGCTGAACTTATGAAACTTCTTGATGATAAACATCGTAAAGAGTTTGAAGAACTTAGAGAAAAAGAGCTTTCTGACCCTGATACTAAAAAGGAAATTGTTCGTTATCGTAAGAATCTTCCAGCAGAGTTTGCAATTCGTTATCTTTCTAAAGAAGAACAAGCTACTTGGAGAAAGAATTATAATGAAGCTGTAAAACGTGCTAAAGAAGAGTTCAATAATAATGAAGAACATCCTACTCTTATGAGTCAATTTGACCTTGCCGAAGATGGTTATCTTGGTTTCAAAGATGATAGTCTTATGAGTGAGATTCCTGTTGATGAAAGAGCAAAGATTTTAGGTAGGTTCAAAGGTCGTGTTATTAGTGTTAATAAAAAGATTCATGGTATGTATGGTAAACTTGACCAAGCACAAATTGAAAAAACTTGGTATGGTAGTCTTATTATGCAATATCATAAACATATTCCTTCAGGATTTATGAAACGCTTTAGACGACATGGTTATTTTAATGAAGAAAGAGAAACTATTGAAAAAGGTACTTATATAAGTCTTATAGATTTTCTTAGTCTTAATCTTAGAGCAGTTAAAAATAAAAATGGAATGAGTGATGCTCAAACATCTGCTCTTCAGAGTATTCAAAATGTTTTCAAACTTTCTTTTGACTTCTTACTTGAAGCTAAGTCTACTTATAATATTCTTCCTGAATATGAAAAAGCTAACATCAGACGTTCTCTTGGAGAACTTTGCGGATTCCTTTCTGCTATATGTATGGCAGTAGCTGCAAGAGCTATTCTTGATGACGATGATGAAAGTTTTGTAGGTAATCTTGCTTTATATGAAGCTGACCGTCTTGCTTCTGAGTCTATGCAATTTACTCCTTATGGTGTTTATGCTCAAGGTAAACAATTATGGTCACAACCTGTTGCAGCAACTGGTGCTATGAGTGATGCTATTGCTTCTTTAGGACAAGTTGCAAAAATGCTTATGGAAGGTGACGACTTTGACCCTAACTATCATAGTGGACGATTCTCTGGTCAAAATAAACTTACTGTTTATATTAAACGTCGTATACCATTGTACAGACAATATGATAATATGGTTCATATTTCAGATGATAATCATTATTATAAAATGACTGGTAATGGTATGGGCTTTGCTAAAGATATTTATGATAGTATAAAGAGATAAACTATAACTCCCCCGTAAAGGAATGGTGACATTAATAGCATCGTTCCTTTACTTAATCTTCAATATATGAAAGTTATTCGTAATAAATTTATTCCTTTTAAAGGTTTTATTGCCATTACTATTGGTAATATTATCTTTGTTCGTAAAGAATATGAAGTTACTGATATTCTTATTAATCACGAAAGTATTCATTATGAACAAGAAAAAGAACTTGGTTATATAGGTTTTTATTTACTATATATTCTTGAGTATCTTTATAATCGTGTTAAATACAAAGATGGTCGTACTGCTTATCGTAATATTTCATTTGAAAAAGAAGCGTATGATAATCAACGTGATTTAGATTATATTCCTAATAGAAAGAAGTTCTCGTGGTTGAAGTACTTGTAAGTACTAATTGCGATAGTAAAAAAATGCCCCAATCTATCCTCTCGGACGGATTGGGGCTAATCATTTTATTAATCTTACTATAAATGGAAAATAATTCTATATTTTAATTTCCTCTCTAATCGGACATTATTTTGTCCGTGATATATTAATCAGTTTTAGTACTTAAACCTTTCAGAAGTCAAGCAAAGTGCCAATCTGACAATGTATTATAATGTTGTCTATACTTGCACGATGTTGTAACGTGTTGGCGTGTGTTATGGTATGTTGTTATCATTAAGATTGGTATCATGTTCCCTATTAAGATAAAGAATAGGTTGAAGAACTTAATCTCCAACCTACTCAACACTCAAACTAAACACAACAAAAGTATATTAATCAAAATATACATCAAACCATCTTAGGAAAAATGCTAAAGGTGCAGTACCAATATGTTTATGAACAAGAACATCATCTTTATAAAAGAGTATTGCAGGAAAATCTTTAATTTTCATTTCAGTAAGTCTTCGTCTACCAAATTCTGCAAGAGTTTGTTGTTCAAAACTTATAGTCTTAGAATGGTCATCTATTGCTTCTTTAATAAGTTTACGAGCAATAGCACATCCTTCACAACCTTTAGTAGTAACAAGGATAACCTTGTTATTCGTTATCTTCTTGATTTTCCTCAGCATCGTCTTTATCCTCACAATCACACTGAGGAGCAGCAATAACTGCTACACACTCATGGTAAGCACCATTTTCAAACGAAACACCAGCATTGTTAAGACGAGCAACAAGACACTTCTCATATGAACGCATAGCATCAAGTTGAATACACATATTGGCAAAGTCAGCTTTATTAATATGAGATGTATCTTTGTTATAAATATCATCGTTAAGTTTCACAAGACGAACATAGAGTTGGCTATGCTCTTCGACCATACGTTTTACATACTTTTCCATAATTGTATTAATATTAGTTAGTTATTACTTACCAGTACTTCCGTGACCATCAGTTCCACGCTCTGTTTCAGACAACTCTTCAGCCTCAACAGGATTAATTGTAGGATAAGCCATGACAATAAGCTGAGCAACACGTTCTCCACTAACATAAGGAGCCATAATCAAACTTGACTTATCACGATTCTTGAAAGTTACAAGAACTTCACCACGATAACCTGAATCAATAACACCTACATGATTAGTCATATAAGCATCAGTCTTACGATTAGAAGAACGAGGATAAACAAGTCCTACATAACCCTTAGGAATTTCCATAGCAAGACCTGTATGATACACATAAGCATCAAGAGTTGCATCATACTCAAGACTTACAGCTGTTAAATCAAGTCCAGCATCACCTTCTTTAGCATAAGAAGGAATAACAGCTTCATCATTAAGTTTCTTAAACTTAACTACAAGTGCTTTACTTTCTTCAGCACCTGCTTGAACATTATTTTTTTCCATATAAAAATAAATTAAATATTTAATCGTACCAAATATACTATAATATTCAGTACGATTATAAAGATTAAAGTTAAAGTTGATTAACTTACATTTCTTTTACGGGGGAGTTATAGAGCAACTTATACAGCATCAGCGAGAGCTAAATTAAGTGCTTTATTCATAACACGATTAGCACTACCATAAAGCAAACTATCCATACGTTTTTCACCACTAAGATTAGCAACATTTGAATAGAATCCTGTAACAGCATTATAAGCACCCCAAGCAGTACCTGCTATTTCTTTCTGACCAATACCATCCATATAATACTCGAACATATTAACAATAGTATTCATTTTACGAGTACTAACACCAACATGTTCCATAGTAGTAAAGTCACGATTATAAAGACGTTTTATAGCAGTCTTTGTATCAGAATATTCAGCAAGAAGTCCTCTCTCTTGTTCAGTAAGATTAAGGTCAAGAATATACTTCATAACATCATCATCTGACATATTTATTACTTGAAGAGCACGATAAAGTTCTTGAGCAGAATTAGCGTGTTCAGCAGCTATACGAAGAATTTCAGCACCTGTTTGAAGTTTTTCTTCAGCACTTTCAGTATGTCTAATTCTAATATAAGAATCAGCATTCTTCAAAGCACTATTGAGCATATTTGTACAAATAACTCTAATAGGAGTGAATAGAATATTTATACTACTACTACCGTCATGAGAGTTACTAAATACAAGATAGTTCTCAATTTCATCATTACCTACTTTCATAGTTGTAGGAAGTTTTGCAGTAACAAATACTTTTTGTCCTACACCAAACAGACCAGCTCTTTGCCAAACAGCTTTATCTTTACCAATAGCATCATCAAAGAAATCAAAAGCATCAATATTTTGAACTACTTTATATTTATCTTTAACAATACCAAGTGGTAAATTTACATCTGTACGATAAGTACCATATGCTTTTGGACATTCACGATAAATGTTACCTTTGAAACTAAAATCACCATTCTTTTCATCAACAGTATTATTACCATTAATATTAAAAGGCATTTTAGCAACAAGTTCACACTTTTCAACAGTCCAATCAAGTTTAGCTTTTTGCATAACTTCTTTAGCAGTTACACAATCAGTAACTTCTCTTCCAATACCATGTGACCATGGTAATCCATTAGTATTATATTTACTCATAATTTAACCAATAATTAGTTCAGCACCTTTATTATCAAATTGAACATCAATAATAGCAAACGTTTCATCTTTTGCTACTTGTATATTAACAGTAACTCCACTATTGCCAGGAACACAATGTTCCTTAGCAATAGTAAGTTGTTCTATTAGTTCATCAAGTGTAGTATATGTTTTGATAATCATATTTTACTTAATACTAATACTTTTATTTTTAACTGTCCTACACATAGTAAGATTATTAGTTTCATCTTTAAGAAGATTCTTCAAATCAGTCTTACTAACAGAAGCTTCAAGTTCAGGTTCACCACAAGCCTCAATAATTGTTTTGAGAGCTTTAAGATGTTTACCTTTAAGCAAGTTAGCAAACTTTGTTCTAAAGGTAACTTTACCATCAAATGCTTTCAAATCTTCTTCAGTGAAACTAATAGGAGAGTTATACTCTTCTTCTCCTACACGAGTAGTATGCTCTTCAGCTGTTTGAGCAAGTAGTTTCTCGTCAATTTCATCTACTACATCAAGTTGATTTTGGAATAACAATGCTCCGATAACAGACTTGTAACTATCTACAATTCCATTAACAGAATCATCATCAACTTCAACAGAAGATGTTGTACGAATAGATACTTTACCAGTACCAAAATCTACAAACTTAACACCTGATTTAGCAGTATCACCAAACATCTCAATAGAATCAACAATAATCTCAGTAACTCTATCAATAGTTTTCTTCTTAGAAGCCTTCAAATCTCTTAGACGAGCAATTTCTTCGTCAATAGCTTTGTTATCAGCTGTAAGAGATTTAATATACTCTGAGTAGGACTTAATTTTCTCCTTGAAACTCTCTTGCGTAATAGCAAGTTGTTCTTCAAGTTCAGGAGTAAGTTCTCCACCATTATATTCGAGTTCATCAAATATATCAAAGAACTCTGCTTGAATATTAAAAATGTTACTCATATCTTATTCTATTTCAGTTTTAAGAACTAATACACTATTGTCAATAGTATAATTAATTTTAATAAAGTCTTCCCATTTATTGAGAACAATGTATTCTTGGACGCTATCTTTGATACTCCGAAGACTATCAGGAGAATGCTTATCAACTTTAATATACCAATAGTAATCATGACGTTCGTATTTAACATAAAGTTTAATATCAAGAACACTCTCTAAATATTGAATAATAAGAGAAGCAACTGCATTAAAACCAATAACAGCAAGAGGATGTCTATGAAAGAAATGTTTAAGATTATCAACATCAGCCTGATGTTGACCTACAAAACAATCACTAATCTTTCTCATACTTCTATCATCTATTAAACTTCAAGAAACTTTCTACTTTAGGTACAAATGTAACTTTAATACCACCACAATTTGTACAACGAGAGATATAATTAATACCAACAACATTAGCGTTACGTTCATCAGTAACTTCTTGTTGTTCTAAAAGTTCATATCTATGAACACCAAAGAAACACTTTAAATCTTGACTCATACTTCTTCTATTGTTAATTCATTATCAGTAATCATATAAGAAACTTCATCGAGATTAAAACCTTTAGCTTTAATTTCAGCTTCTACAATGTTATTTTCATTATCTGGATAATCAGATAAATCAATACTAAAATGATATATCATTTCAGTATTATAATTTAATATATAAACTTCACTCATTACATATGTTCTATTAATTCTTTAACTTTATCTGCCAAAACTTTAATATTAGGATGTGGAGCACCACTAATACCATCACTTCTTAGAGCAATAAAATCTTTCCAATCATCTTCAAAAGCTGTATGAACAACTTGAGTTTTAAGACTAAGAGGAAGAACTTCTCTTGCTTGTTGAGGCTTCCAACCTTTCTTTAGAAGATTAAGATAATGTATTTGTGCTCTTACATTAGCAGCAAGCCATTCACCTTCAACAGTAAGATTTTTATCACCATCAACTAAATTAGCTAATGTACCATCAAAACGATATTGATTTGGCAAATGAATAAAATCTTTATCAGTATCATCAATGTTACACTCTTCTAAATCAAGCCATTCAGGAATGATAAAAGTAAGACCATTACCAAACTTATCTTTAGAGTAATTACAATATCTTGTACTCTCTTCTGAAATACTATGACAACGATGTCTGTTAAGTTCACGAGAAACACCAAGATTAGTAATAAAACTAAAAGTATAACGTTTAACGTGATTAGAAATATCATTAGCAATGAATTTCAAATCATCAAGCCAATCATTTTCGATAATAACTCGAAGATTAGTAGTAATACAAATTCCTTCTATAGTATCATTTATTATAAGATTACAAGTCTTACTATAATGATTATCCTTATATTTATAACACATATGAGGATAAAAAGGATTCTGTATGTTTACAACAAGATAAACAGTAGCATGTTCAAGAACACTCATATGACTACTTTTATCTTTCTTGAAACCATTTTTAGCAATAGTTCTAAGAAGAAAATCTTTAGCAGATTCGTCTTCTTTTGTATGAGCACTTTGGTAACATACTCGAGCACATCGTGCAGCGTGTTCCCAAATACCATCAAGAGTATTGGCTTGAGACCAATACTCTACACTTGGATGAATAATTTTCATAATAGTTATAAGTTTAACACTACCTCCCCCGTAAAGGAAATGTAGTGAATTATCTACTCAAAATCTACATCAGGAATACTTGCAGCCTTATTTTTATCAAGATATGCAAGATACATAAGAGAATAACAAGCAAGGTCTTTTAGAGTATCCTCTATAGATTCATCTTTGACCTCACTTTCAGTTTTTGTAACATTAACAAGGCGATTAACCTTGTCATAAATTCGACCTGTAGCATAAGCAGGACCAATAGCATCACAACCTTTCTCAAAAGAATTACCATAATCATGATTCTTTTTAGCATAAAGTTCAATACACTCTACAGCTTTAGAAGTGAAGTTATTAACATCTTCAGTACAAAGCTCTTCTGGAACATTAACATCTAATACCATATACAACATTTTAATTAGGAAAATATTTTTGTAATTTATAATACTCAACAAAGTTAATAAAATCGTCAATCCAAATAGCATGACAACCAATAACAACATTCCACTCATAATAAGGTGCGTTAGTAGCATCATGTCTTTTTAGATTACGATATATACCAGTAACGTTATAAATACCACATTTGATATTTTTATCAGCTAAGTGCATAGCAATAAAATCATTATGTGGAGAACGAGTTTCTACATTACCACTTTTGAGAGTTTGTTTATACAACTTCCAAAGAAGTATAGCATCATTAAGTCTAACCTTAGCACCTTTAGATGTTGTAATAATTTCTTTGTCAACATCATATTTAAGTTGAATATATTTGAAAGGAAGACTATAAATAGTTTCTTTCTTATCAACCCAACGAGCACAAACATAACGACCTTTTGAAGGATGATTAGTAACTTTATAACTTTTATATGTTACAGTAAAAGGAACTTTAATATCATTCTCTCTCCAAGCAGTAAGTAAATCCTTGATACCAGTATTAGCAGCAATATGTGCAAGAATAGCTTTATCTCTATTTTCTTTAGATTCAGCATTACCTCTAATAACAAAGTTTTCATTACTTTGGTCAGTATGTCTTGCATTAGCAATAATAGCTTCTTTCCAATTAGGTTTAAGAAATCTATATTGATTATGAAGAATATGCTTGAGAACAGCCATACCATCTTTATCTTCCCAATGTTCAACTACATCTTTAAAAGAAACACCACAACCTCTACAGAAATCAGTATAAAACTTACGTTGAATAATATAAGTTTGTTCATCTTTAGAAAAGACTTTATTTTCATAAATCTCTTCAATAGTAGGAACTTTAGTTAGATTAAAGAACTTTTTACGCCAACCTTGATAATAATCAACGTACACACTTTCAGTAATAGATTCTTCTTTATAAAACCAACATTCAGCAAGATGATATTTATCTAACAGAAGTTTAATAGTTTCTTTATACTCGTTACCAATAGCAGGAATACAAATATCTTTATTAATAGTCTGCTTATGTTTGTAAAGAACAGCATACTCTTCTCCATAAGTATCACAAAACTTATTTACAATCCATTCACAAACAGCTTTACAAAAAGCATAATTGTTACTTTTACCAAGAAGATAAAAAGCCTTAACAGAACCATTAACATAAGTCACCTCCCAATCATCAGGAACAGCTTGTTTCAGATAATAAGTATGATAATGTCTATCGGAAATACAAATTCTCTTCTTTTCTCTATCAATAACGGCAATACAATAATCACCTCTGCCTATATGATAAAGCAAAGCATCTTCACGATTACTAATATCCTTAAGTCGAGTTTTGATATTATAAAGACAATTACCAAAACCAACATAAGAATCATGTTTACGTTCATTGTGAATCACAAGGTCACCACTATGTATAAAATGATGTAGACCTTCGTGAAAATCAACAATATAACGTTTTCTATTTGTTGAACTCATAACTTCAGCAGTTTTTAATTCTACATTACAAATATAATACTAAATTTAATATTTTAATTTCTCATATCAGCCAATTAAATTTAATTCCAATATAATTAATCGACTAATACGTTTGAACTCAGCAGGCAAAGAATAAAGCGTATCAGTGCAAATCATAGGCAGGGCAAACACCACTACCAAACCGCACTAATACGCTTAAATCAACATCAACACTAACATCTTTATCTACTCGAGTATCAAGCAGATTAATCCTGCTATAGGCACGACCACCACCATGATGAATATCACACCTGCGAACAAATAACCAACTACATTGTCAACTGTATCACCACAACTTTCACCAAATTTGTTAAGTATTTGTTCAGTATTACTTTTAGGCTTTTCTTGTTTCATAACGTTAAGAATTTAATCATACATAATAACTTCAACACTCCTATTACTACTGGCACTACTATTGCCAATATAACCATAGAAACATATAATATTAAATACCAAGTTTCTTTATCCATAACTATTAATATTTACGACAACGACACAATTATCTCTTTCAGTATAAGTACTATACCTAATATGAGCATTGTCCAAGCTATCGCTATCATACCGATATCCCATTTGTCCATTGCATATCTTTTACGGGGGAGGTATCGGAACACTCCCTAAATACATACTTCATATACATCACCATCATCAGAATGTTCTATATGATTAAGACGTATATTAACTTCTTTATCGACGTTATCTAAACCAAATTCTCTAAGAATCAGTTTAGTCTTTAGACAAATCCGATTATAGGTATCTTTACGAGTAATATAAGCAACTTTAGCATCAGCTTTATTATCAAGCATTGCAATATAAATAGTTGTACTATTAGTTTGAGGATTATATCTTTTAATAAAAGTATGATACTTTCTAAAAGCTAATTCTCTACTAAATATATTACCTGTTTTACCATCTAACCACGTCTTGGTTTTGTCTACTTTATCAACTACTTCATCATAAGCTATTAAATTCATATTTTAATCAACAATTTTAATTCCCTTAGCATGGAAAGGTACTTCTTTAATACCAGACCTTTCTCTAAATTCTACGAGAAGTTTCTTACCAATATATTTATCTTTATTGATAAGATAAGTTTCTTGAACATTCTGAGGTTGATTAATTGTACACTCAAAATATTCATCATTCAAATCATTTTGACAAACAAACTTTGGAAGATTAGTACGTTTACCTTCTGGAACGATATCTCTAATAGTAAATAGACCATCTTCTTTTTTCTTAAACTTATACATTGCTTTGACAGTTCTTTTACCAAAAGCATATTCAGACTCAGGAACACGAGTAATAAGACCTTCAAAACCTAAGTTTATAAAAGTATCTCTAACATCTATTGCTTTACTAATATCTGTAATAGTAGTATTAGGTAAAAGAATAAATCTTTTCTTATTGTTAAGATGTTCTTCTTTACTATTAAAGAATGTTGGTGCAAGTTGATTTTCAAGAACATTATATCTTGTTTGTGTGTGCATAACATCTACACATAAATCATAACACCAATATTGAAGAAGATAATGCTCAGGAAAAGTAGCATTCTTAACATAAGAATTAATCTGATTAACAGAAGCACCCGGAAGATATAATTCACCATCAAGACAAACTCCTTCTTCAACCATCATATCAAGTAAATCACCAGATATAATAGGAAGAATAGTTTCATCAAGATGACTGAGATTCCAACGAGTACCTTCGCGAGAGGTATAAGTGAGTTTAATAGGATTAAACATATCACCATCATTACGCTCAGCACCTACAATACATCGAAGACCGTTAATCTTATATTGTCCAAGCATACAACCATACTTATCAAAAGGTTTATTATCTTCAAGTGTTTTAGCTAACATAGGAAGAACAAAACCATCAGATGTTGTATTAAACTTTGGAAGATAAGTTGTAAGATAATGTATCTTTTCACCTAAAGTAAGTTTTGTGGTATCAATAGGAGAATTATCATAAACATCTTCTATAGATTTATAACCCTCTTTGCGTTTAGCAGCAACACGAGAAGCTATTTCAGCATCTATATCTCTATTAGTAAGAAGATTCTCATGATGAAGTTTTTTACCTAAAATACCATATACAATAACACCTTTGTTATCGACACCTTTGTCAATAATCCAAACAGAGATGTTATCGTTAGCATTACGTTTATAAAGTTCTATATTCATAAAGATTTAATTTTGAATTGCAGTTTACTAAGTTTTGCAACCTTTTCTTTAATTCTACGTTGAGCAACAGTTTCTCTACCAAAACCATCAATAGTAGCTTCTTTAGTTTTTCTACGTCTTTTAGGTTTAGGAGCATCACCATCAGCAATTTTTTGATAATCCTTTTTAGTATATTTCTTAGATGTATACCAAATAGGAGGATGTTCTACTTCATAGGCAATATTCTTTTTATGTTGTTCGATAACTCTTTCAAGAGCCTTATCTCTATCTTCTTCATATAACATATGATTAACTAACCAAACTATTTCAGTAATCTCTTTACAATAAGGAAAACCAATAGTTTGCATAAGTCTAAATTTACCATCTTTAGACCAACGAGTACAATCCATAAATACAAGATGATGTTCAAAAGCATCATCAGCACCATAGTCTTCACATCGTTTTCTAACCATATTAAAAGCCTTATCTTCAAAATTCAGAAGATAAGGCTCAAGAATACTAATATCTACCATTTCTTTAAGAATATAAGAGTTTGTTTAGGTTTACCTATTCGACAATGAAGATATTGAGCAATAGCAGCAGAACTAAAAGTATCAAACCATGTACAAGTATTACTACGTCTTCGACAATAAGCAGTACTTTCATCGTAATTTAATCTTGATGGAATAGCAACACTATCATCTACGTGCTTAAGCCAATCAAAATCTTCAATAGTCCAATAATCATCACTACTTGTATGAAAGTCAATTTCACCATAACAAAATATAGACTTAGGGTCTATAGTATAAAAGATATTATCTCTTTTAATAGTTATAGTCTTTCCTTTATCAAGCTCATCTTCTTCTTTAGGGGTAATATGAGTAATATTAACTGAAAAACGTGCTGCTCTATCAATACGGGAGCATATCGTCATACATTGTGCCATTACTGGCAGCTTCACCCATATTCCTCTGTCTGTATCTAAGTTCGACATAAGTTAAAGTTTCATTTATAAAATTAGTAATTTCATTATCTGTATATCTTTCACAAAGTTCAGCAAAATCCTTACATTCATAATCAGGAAGTCCAAGTTCTCCACGAGTTATAAACATATAAGGAATGTCATAGGTATCATATAAGTATTTAGCACCTTGACGACCTGTTTCATCAAAATCCAAAAGACTAAATATAATACCATCATCTTTAAGTTTTCTTTTTATCCAATCATATTCATTTTGTTTAAGTTTATAATTTTCACTTGGTAGATTAATAACTCCAATATTGAGTTTGCCACTCGCTCCCCCGTAAAAGGGATGAGCAGATAAGTGACTACCTATGCTAAGTCTATCTTTACTACTTTTAGTAATAATAACATAATCATAATTATCAAGTTCAAGATTATATAAACCTTCAAGAACATTACAATTAGTAACAAACTTAGTAGCATTATGGTGTCTATCTCTCAAAGGAAAATAAAGTTTAATAAGATAAATACCTTGTCTATTTTGACCAAGCATATAAGCATAACAAGGGTCTTTATCTTTATGATAATATTTTGGTTTGGTGTCAACTCCTCTATTGATATAATATTGTTCAACAGGTATAACAAAATGAGTATTAAGATAACCTAAAGATACACCCCATTTAGCCCAAAGATTTTTATCTTTATTAGTCCAACTACGAGGAACTACTTCGATAATAGCTTTCTTAGTTTTAGCTTTATGTAGAGCGTGAGCAATAAGAGTATCAACATTAGGGTCTACAACCTTACCATCAATAATATCACTAAAAGTATAAGCAATATGTTTAAGAACAAAATAAAAATCTTCTTTCCTTGAAGTTTCTATTTTACGTTCATAAGCAATACTCAATACGTAAGCTACTACTCCATAAACATCTTCAAAAAAGCCAAAACCACCAAAATCTCGAACTTTTAATCTACCTTTCACATTATATTGAATACCCATACTACCTGTAGCATCATCATCACGAAATACAGATTTAATAAGAGTATTTTTAGTAATACACTCTTGTATTACTTCAATAGGAATATCTAAATATTTAGAAATAATAAGTTCTTGTGAAACTTTACTTTCTATATATTCCTTTGTAAGACTAATTGTGTTAGGTGTTCTTTTCATACGATAGATAAAAAAAGGGGTATCTGATACAGACACCCCTACAATTATAACAAAAACCTACTAAAAGACATAAAGAGAAAGTTAGCGATTACTTCTCTCTATGCTCTCTTGTTAAAAAGGCATATCACTACCTGCTTCAGTATAAGCGCCATTAGCAGGCATACCAGTAGCATCACCCATAGGTTGCATACCAGCACCAGCCATAACACCACCCATTGCAGGAACACCTACAGAAGGTCTTTTGTTAACTTCCTTTGGAGTAATTGATTCTCTGCTGAAATCAACACGAAGAATAGCAGGAGGGTTATTACCTTTTTGGATTTCAATTACACCAGCACCAATGAAATTATCAAAAGCAAGGTCACCATTAGGTCCAACATTCTGCCATTCACCCTTACGTTTGTTATGACGTAAAAGCTTCATCCAAAGACTTATTGGCTTACCATCAGCAGTCTTATAACAAGGCTTTGCAGTTTCACCTTCAGCAAGACCAAACTCACCATTCAACATAGAAACAGCTGCTTTGAAGATTGCAGCATAACCTGCAAGAACTTCCTCAGGGTCAATAGCAATATAATTGCCATCTTCATCAGAATCCTCAAATGGAATAGCCAAAGCGTCCTCTTCTGCAGGAGTAAGTTCACGACCCTTAAGATAAAGAATATCAAGGAGGTGCTTAATCCAAGCAAGAACATTATTAACTTTCCACTCTTCCTTACCACCAACAATAGTATCTACATTAGATGGAACAGGGAAGATAGAATGATAATAATGACGCTGTTCAGCAGCATTGGTATGGTTACTTGCAAAATGAAGAGTAATACGTGGAACTTTAAGACCAGTGAAATTACCACCTTCATTATTTACAGACCAATCAATACGAACTTCAGCAAGATGACCAATGAAAAGACCATTCTGAGCAGCATCTTTTTCTGTAAACTTAAGAGAGGCAACAGCATGAGTTTCATTACTTACACCTCTACGCTTTTTCTTAGGAGTAGCAGCCTGTGCACCAGCAGCTACAGTTTCATTAACTTTTTCTGTCATAACAGTTTTACTAAAAATAATAATTTTAATAGATTAAACAATAAATGGGGAATAACTTGGTTTAAGTTATCCCCCACTATCTAAATCCTTATAACTTTCGAGAGTGTGTTCTACTTATGCCTTTTCACCACGACGAACAGGATCAGCGTCCTCTACGAAAGTGATAGGATAAATAGTTACATCAACATTCTTCTGACCATTGAAGTAAGGTACAACCTGACCACCATCAAGGTCAACAGAGAATACACGATTAACAGATTTATCTTCATCACCTAAGTCAGCCTTAAGTGACTTCCAAATAGCAGTGTCTGTGAAACCAAGTTGACAACCAACACCAGTAGCCTTAGAAGTAGTTGAAGTCTTAGAACCACTATATACGTGATACTTAGGTGATTCAACATCATCAACAGTAATTGCTGCGATAAGCTCCTCATCAGTTGCATCAGGATTACCTACACGCTCAAGAAGAGCATCACGATTAGCAGCAAGAATAGCATCTGCATTCTTAGCAATAAACTCCTTCTTCTCAGCCTCAGTAAAACGCTGAGCAGCAAGAATAGGATTACCCTTAGCATCGTAAGTAGCTTCACCCTTAGCAATGTACCACTCTGTGAATGCCTTCAATACTTCCTCCTGACCCTCACGAGTATCAAGGTCAAGACCCTTCTCAGTAGCAAACTTAACGATACCATCAACACGCTGTGCAATAGCATTCTCAACACCTGCAATGTTATTCAAGAACATAACGTTCTCACCAACTGCAATACCAAGAGCCTTAGAAACAGGACTGGTAATAGTAAACTTACCCTCTGTAGTATTAACTAAAAGCTGAGGTGCAGCATTAACTGTTGCACTCTTCTGACCTGCTACTACTGCCTGAACTCCGAAAGATACTTTGTTACCTAATTTCATAATTGTAAAATTTAATTGTTTAATAATTAGTTTATAATATAGTATAACACTATGTTTAATAATAAGTTGACCTCTAAGAAGTTAACCAATAACTTCTTCTACTTCAGTATAATCACTTGGGTCAAGGTCATGTCCCATTGTGATTTTAAGTTCTCCACTTTCCATAACACCCATTAGAACATCAGATGCAATATCTCTTGCTCCATAGGTAAAAGCGCGATGTCCAATAAGAATACGAGCATATTTGACATAAGTATCTTTCTTAAAGAAATCAGCACTTTGTGCTTCACTATAAGAAAAATGACTTTTAGCAGTTGTTACAACTTCTTTGCCATTAATTTGCCTATATCTTGTAAACTCATATTCAGTCACATAATCAATAGGTTGTGCAGGAATCCTAATAATAGGAAATTTACCTTCATTTGCAAGTTTAAGTGCATGAGCTTTATTAACAGCTATCTCACACTTATTAGAAACTTGAAATTCATTATAAGTATTACCTTTAAGGTCAGTATACCATTTAACAGGATAAACACCTACACTATCACCTTTTGTTACATCAAGTGCTTCTTTTGCAGTTCGACATTTAACACAATAATCTGGAAGTTGTGTTTCAAGATAAACAGTATTGCCGTCAGTATATTGATACTGAGGAGTATAATCTTTAGTACATTTCCAAACTACTCCTGCCCTCGACAATAGAGCTTTAACTATATGAATATCAACACCAGTTTTACCATTAATAACGTGAATATGTTCAATACACGTTGTAAAAGGTAGTTGCATATCTTGAGCACGAGCAAGAATGGCAAGACCATCAGCAACACTCTTAATACCACCTTTATCACTTCCCATGAACTTCTTTAGGAATATCTCAGCTTGTGCTAAGTTTTCTTCTTTAAGAAGATTAAGAGCAGTAAAACCAACATTAACATCAGTATGTCTTTTAGTCAATGAATGACTATTAGCATCTTGATTTGTTTCAATATTCTCCATATATTCAAAGAGCAACCTTTTTGTTTAATTACAATGCAAATATAAGAATAATTACTTAATCTGCAATAACAAAATCAGAAAAATTATTATCTACATCATCTGTTTCACTATTTTTAATATTATCACTACTAATACTTAAATCTCTATCTCGTATTACTTTTTCCTCTTGCGTACCTTTTATATATAGATAAGCCACATTTAGCGTCTGTGGCAGCAAAAGTTTGTCAAGCCTATACAGATAAGACTTTATGTCAAAACACAATGGAGAGGAAATTAAAATCCTGTCTATTTTTACATCAAGTTCTTTATCTGGAGCATTATTAGTTGAAAGAACTCTAATAGTACCACGTTCAAACAATTCAACATTAAGTCGTTTTTGAGCAGTAGCAGCCATCATTTTTCTTTCACCTTTATGCTTTCCACTCTTAATATAAATAGGATTTCCATCTACATCAACAGCAGGAACTGATTCAACATTATTATGATAATCACCACAAATAACATCTTCAGACATTGTATTCAAATAATCAGTAATCTTTTTAGCAAAACTACTATGTCTACTAATTATAAGAATTTTCTCATCACTATGTTCATTGACATAATTAAGTATTGCATCAAGTTTAACATTATTAGATGCAACAAGAGTTTGTCTATTACGTATAACTTCGTATGTCATAGAAGCACGTTCTCTAATACTGATAGGATTATATAAACTATCAATTTGTCTATTATATTCAATAGACATATCAAGTGATTCATTCCAACCATTATCAGACGCAATTCTATTACATACTTGAGCAGCAGAGATATTCAAAGCTGAATTACCATAACAAGCCTCTTTAATACAATCAAATGTACCAAATATATTAAGACTTGTAGTAACATACTCATCGTAATATTTAAGAAGTTTATAATCTTCACTATCTTCAGGAATAGTAAGTGCAACACACATTTCCTTTACGGGGGTGCTAACACGAACTGCTTGCATTTGTTCATCTGTGAAACAATCAAGAACAGGAGCTTCTTTATAAAGAAAAGCAGTATCTTCTGAAGTAGACATAAGACTATTAATAACAGCAAGTCGAAACTTACTACTAAGAAAACTACTCTTAATATTTCCACCAAGTTCACTAAGTTTATAAAGAATACAAAACATAGGTTTCTCTACAAATAGTGCTTTGTTAAGAAAATCAGCAGTTAAGACTTTAATATGTTTACTATCAAGTAACTTCTTAAATTCAGCATTGTTTTCTTCCTCATTTTCTTGATGAGTTAGAAACTCTACTAAATCAATTCTATCGTTAAACGTTTCAACAACAATTAGAGTTCTACAAGTAGGTGACCTACTATAAACTCGTTGAAGAATGCCTAAAACAAGAACTTTACTATTAAGTTTAGGAGGAACAAAAGCAGTTCCTACACCTTTCTTAACACGCCATTCTTGAATAGCAATCTCAAACAGTTGTCCGAGTTCTTCCATAATATGTATTTAATCTGTTTCATCAAACAATGTAAGAAAATCTGTCCCATATTGCTTTAGAAGAGCTTTTCCGCTCTTAGTTCCTTTAATAGGATTAGCCTTTGTAGTAGGACTTATACCAAGCTTAATAGGAGAGATAATCTTATATGCTTCATCGTAATAATATTTATAATTTATTCTACGTTCCTCAATAGGAACGTCATCGAGAGAATTAAGAATCTTAACAGGAAGACCAGAAGCAAGTCTACTTCTTTGTCCAGTTAAATGATGTTCTTTCTGTATTACTACACCATCAGTAGCAACATAAAATCGAACATGTCTTTGACTCTTAACTGAAGTAATCTTACCATCAACAACCTTGTCATAAACAACTTCAAATTGTTTACCAACATTTTGAGTCTTACAAAAATCAAGTATATCTTGATGTTCTTTAAGAGTTTCCATGACAGGTTTATTATACTCAAAATAATTAAATACTGCAAGAGCAACAACAGGCATATCATAACCCTTCTTAAGTTCTTTAAGATATTGTTTAGGGTCAAATGCACCTTTGAACTCTACTGTACCATCAATTTGAGTATCATAATAGTTGTTTACGTCACGAGATACAATATGTTTATAACGCTCACCATCAGCACCCATTTTGTTAACATTATTCCACTCATCTGTGATATGCTTAAAAACTTCTTCTTTATCAACAGGAAGTTTAATAACAATACCATCTGTATTAGCACTAACAACGTGAATACCTTCAAGTTCAAGTGCTTCAACAAGTGTCATAGTCATAAGTTGACCATTAATAGTAACTTGCATTTGTGCAAATCTATCATATAGAAAGAATAATTCACTACCAAGTTTACCATAAATAGAATTAATAACAATCTTGAGAGCCTCAGCAGCTGTTTTGTTAGGTACTCCTTCAATAACACAAGGGTCATCAGGTTTAGCATGTTTACACTTAACACGTGTGTCTTTAAGAAAAGATACTAATTGGTTAAATACTTTAGCATTAAGATGTTTAGGATAAATTCCATAACTAATCATAATACTTGGGTAATATGAAGTATAATCCCAATGTACATAAGTATAAGCACCTTCTTTAGACCTAAGTATTCGAGGAGGGTCTTGACTATGAATGCCACCAGTTGCAAGATTATAAGTAGTACCATAAAACTCAATAGTCTTATTAAAACTATCTTTATTAGTACGATAAATACTAATCTTCTTCATTTCAGTCAGCATATCTTGAAGCTGTTTAGTCTTAAACTGAATATGAGGAAAGATAATCTTATTAAAACTTAATCGAGTACGTTCAGTACGACCTTTTATAAATTTATCTTTATGAAGACCTGACATCTTACTATAAAAATAAACTACAAGTTTATCTGCAATGTTAGCACGAGAACTACATAGAACGTTTACGTTAAAAGCATTTGTAATACTATAACGAAGTTTTACCTCATTAGGTACTTGACGAACCATTTCGCAACAAACAAATACATCATTCTTATTATAATAAAGCATAGGCTTTACATACTTTGGTAGAACATATCTATCAAAGTCATTAGAAATTAGTATATTAAGTTTACGAAGTTCAATACCTTTATAATGCTCTTGTTTACTCCAATAAATATGATATTCTTCATCATCTATAGGAGGTAGTTTGAAATCAAGAAGTTCATGCCATTTAAGATTAATAGAAGTCTGTTTAAGACTTTTACCATACTTAACACGTTCTCCTGTATCTTTATCAACTACAACACCTGCTGAATTAAGTCCATAGACTCTTTGTAAATCAACAGTAGCATAAGGTAAACGATACTTTCTAATAAGTTCTATAGTTTTATCAGCATAAAAAGCGTCTTTATCATCTTGCATACTAATAATCTTCTTACTAAGTTCATACAACCACTTAATAAGTTGTTTAGTAGTATCATGACGATTAAATTGCATCATAAAACCAGCAATCATTAGGTCATCATAACCTTGATTATTAAAACCGAATAAATCAGTTCTAACTGGAATCTGATAAATTTCACCTTCATCACTTGTTTTAGTGATATAATGAGCTTCCATTCTATTAATATAAGCAACTAATTCAAGAAGTTGCTCATCATCAGTATCAGAAATATAAAATACATCAGACTTAACAGTATCAAGTCTACGTTTAATTTCTTCAACACTAAGAACTTCAGTCAAAGCAATAGGTTTTCCTTTATCATTGACACAATCCTTAAAAACATTAAGATAATCAGCTAAATCTATAAAAGTTACACTAAATAGATTAGGAAAGATCTCAACGTCCATAGCTTTACTAATTATCATAACATTTTCAACTTAGAGATTAACAATATCATACTTACTATAATCATTATTACTTGCAGAATAAAGAAAATCATCAACTTTCTGAACAAAAGTCTTAAACTTACTTTCATCTACATATTTAATAAGAGGACTATAATTAGAATAATATCGTCTATTATTACCTGAAACAACAATACTATCTATCAAACGATATATTGAACCATGTAGGAATCTTTCAACAGCACTACCACATAGCATAATATGTTTGAAATCATAAGTCTTAACATCTTCTGCAAGATATCTTTGACAATTACGAATAATATCATCGTTAATATCACAACCAAGACTTTCATTACACCGAATTAAAGGAACAATGTAGGTGTCCGCTAACTCCCCCGTAAAGGAAATGTTCTGCATTAACACTTCTACCTGCTTACTAAAACTCATATCTCTATGTTTATAAGCATCATAATCTACATTAGGAAGTATAATAAGTTTACCCATAAAAGGATTACCAACTCCTTGTAGATTATGACACTTACTATTGAAAAGTCTAAGAGGACAGTTATCACACGGATTGTCAATCATTCTACATAATCATCGTATATAGTTATAATATGACTTTCAAAATCAACAATAAGAGTGTGTTTACCTGTCCAACTATTACTATTCTTAGGATTAACACCTTTATACTTATCAGCAATAGATTGAAGTTCATCAATAGAACTAACATCTACTGTTTCAATAGCATCAGGACAAAAACCATCAGAAGCACGTTGAATTTGAAACTTCATTTAGTAACGATTAAGAGTTCGTTTACTACCTGCATGTTTACTATCAAAGTTAACATTACGAAAGTTATTAACTCTACGAGCATGTTCTCTTTCTGCAAGAGTCTTTTCGTGAGTTTGCTTACCATAAGGAGAAGTCTTAACCCAACCACTTGGTGTACCTTCACCTTTGAAACTATTAATCATCTTTCTCCTATTACGAGAATTAGCATTACGAGAAATATTCATATTTTTATAATTTAGTTTAATTAAATCAATTATAGTTACACAATAATACTTAATAGTTTACTGAGAAATATCTCTTCACTATAATTATAAGTAAGTAGATATTCTATACTATTCATATAATAAGTTTTATTTTGAAGGGTTATAGGAATAGTAGGTTTAACCTTATACCAAGTATTTTCATATTTAATATAAGGAACACCTTTGTCATTTGACTTTACTCTATCAGGATTATACTTATCAGTACCATAAGCAATAATAATTGTGATACTACCTTTGTTATATACTCTCATTATTGTCCAAACTTCATATAAAGTTTGTTTTTACATCTACTACAAGCAACATAAAGTCTACGATTAATGTCTTCTGCATTAGTATATGGATGACCAAATTTATCGTAAACAATATCGTTAACATCTACAAGAACAGTGTCATAAGTAGAACCTTGAGATTTATGAGCAGTTACACTAAACCCATAATCTAAATCTCTACTAAACATTATTTTACCTGTATTGTCAAGTATATTTGTAAGTAGTAAACAGCTTTCTTTGAACTCAAAGTATTCTTTCCAACGTTGAGCACGAGTAACACTACGAGCAACTTTAGCATTATGAATAAGATTTTTACTAATCTCAATATATTGCATAATAGAAGCTCTATCCTTATGGTCAATTATAAATAAAGGACTTGTTGCATTACCACCATGAATAGCAATAAAACGAACCATAAAACCTTTAAGACCATATTTAGGATGAGTATAGTTTACAACATCTTTAAGAATATATTCTTCAGAGTTCTTAATAATACAATCATTGAATCTATCAACAAGTGTCACATAAGAGATTATCAAATCATTCTTAGTAATAACTGATTTATCAGCATCACTAATAATACTTCCACGAACAACTTTATTCCAAGCAGATACACAATTATTGGTATAAGCAACAATTTTAGCGAAATCTACATTATGAGTAATTTGTTCATCATTGAAGTTATTATAAACAATTTGATTAAATTCAGCAGGACTACAAACTTTATAACCTTTGACATTATTAGTATCAAAAGCACAACGATTAGTAGTAATGTAATTAAGGAAATTAAAAGTCTTATTCTTAACATCATATCTAAGCAAATCAAGAAGATGTCTAATAGGATTATCTTCTTCTTGTCTTACAATCTGAGTAAGTTTGAACAATTCAATTCCCTTAAAAGCAGCACTATATTTCTCGTTTACAGGACTTAATTGGCTATTATCACCAACATAAATAAGTTTACATCCTTTACTTTTACAAATCTTTTCAAGAAAAATACATAGTCCACGAGGAATCATAGAAGCCTCATCAACTATATATAACTTATAATTATCAATCTTAATTCGACCTTTAGGGTCAAAAGGAGGATTGTTAATATCAAACTTTTCAACATCAAAGTTGATTTTAAGACCTAAGTCAGATTGAAGTGTATTAATATTAATAGACCCCATTCTGATACTTTCATTAAGAACACGACAAGCCTTATGTGTAGGTGCAGAACAACCAATCACACTATAACTTATGCCACAATTCTTAATAAGAGCTTTAAGAAGATAAGTCTTACCAGTACCTGCAGGACCACTTAAAGCTCTCTTAAAATCATTAGGATTAAACTCTGAGTTGATAAATTCAATAAGAGCATTATAAGCTTTTCTTTGGTCATCAGTTAGACCTAAAGTGCTAACAGCATCTCTGCCATTAGCTTTACTTATAGTAATATCCATTTCTTATTAATCTTCATCAAAATGTACTTGACCAACAATCGTACCTTCAGGAGCAATAGCTTCACCTAAATCAAAGTAAAGCTTTCCTTTAATCCTTACAACATAACCACTACACATCCAATTAGGAGCAACAGTAGTATATTGTTCTGGAATACCCGGAAAAAGATTAGCTCTTTCTTTAGTACGAAGATAACAAACATATCCATGTTCTCCTTTAGTATGAGAAAATACCTTTTCTCTACCTTTAAGCTCAAAAGACTTATCAGTAAGAGGAAGAACAAGTTGTGCAGGAAGAGAACTCTTTTCAATATTTCTTTGAACTTCAAAAGCAGAAACTCTTACAACAAACTTTCCATTCTCTACTTCAACTTTACCGACAGTCTTACGACTAACCTTAGTATAAGCCTTTTCACGAACAGTCTTATTAGCTTTAGGAGGTTTAATACTTATTTTAAGACCACCAATCATACTTACTTCTTGTTCTTGTTCTTCAACTTTGGTTGTTTCTTCTCTTTCTTAGCTTGTCTTGCAGACTTAGGAGCATCAGGATTAACAACGTAATTGTGACCAATACGTGCTTTGTTGTCCCAATAGAAATACCAACCACAATAATTACAAAGGTAATCAATTTTACCAAGACGACGTATACCAATACATACATCTGTACTACCAACTATAGCCTTACGACCATAATCAAGGTAAGTTACCTTACTAATACTTTTCAAACACTTGTTTTCATCATAGCTACGTTTTGCCATTTTACAACAATTTTAATAATTAATAATTAATATAAACGAGGAGTATCCTCAATAGTAGATAGAGCGTTATCGAAAACATATAGCCTAAGATTAAAATCTTTACTATCTCTATCATATATTATTAATGTACTGTAATGATTATGTCATTACAAATATCACCATGTATAGACATATAATTTGAATGTCTTATAGAAGTTACTATACCATTAATATGTTTGTTACCTATATTATATTCTATAACATCATCTTTTTTAGGTATATATGTATCATCATGTATTTTAACACTTACATCAGTTTTATTATCTATAATAATAATCATAAATTTTTATAATATTTTATTTTCTCTTATACACGGCTTATTTTCAAAAGTCGATTAACTTATCAGCTTTATATATTCAAGTTAACAGACAAAGAATATAGCCTATCCACGCCAATTACACAAAGTCCATATCCCTGCACTCAACTGACGAAAGCCACATATCAGCAGCTTCATCATCAATATAACTACGAACTTCGTCATCAGTCATAGTACTAAGTACATCATCAGGAATAGTCATAACTTCTACTTTTCGTTTAATATCTTATAAACACTTTCAGCAGTATAAGCCTGACGCTTATAATCTTCCTTTGAGAGAGTATAATGTTTCTGCCAATCATTAAAACAATCTACACATTGCATTTCAGATATAGTACAATTAAATATTATACTATTACCATCACAATTAGCAGCACAAGTATGACAAACACCAATAGTGTTTCTAAATGCAGGACGAATAAGAGAATGTAAATCTCTTTGTTGAGCAGGTGTTACATTATAGTAAACACCGCCATTCATAGCTATATGTTTTATAATCATAATTTCAAGACATAAAAAATCCTCCCAATCATCACGACTGAGAGGATTAATAACAATAACTAAAAACTTTAATTATAATTTACTATGAAATTAACGCTACAACCAGCGTCATCACGAAAAGAGCACTCATTACTAATAGTCCAACCAATACTGTTTTGAAACCTTTTTGCAGACTAAGGTTCTTCTCTACAACCTCATCATAGTCTACCTCTAAGAACTTTACTTTGTTCTCATAATGTTTCTTTGTATCGTTCAGTAACTCGTCTGCCTCGAACAACTCTTTGTTTAGAGTCTTATTCTTGGCAATAAGTTTAGACACTTCTGTGTCTTTGCGTATAATACGCTCAATAAGCTCTTCTTTAGAACATTTACCAAGCTTAGTTCTACGAGCCTTTAGTTTACTTTCTTTGTTCATATTATTAATTGTATTTAGAATAACGTTTATATCATCTTATTCAAAGAGAATATCAGAATCATTATCAGATTCATTATCTCCTATCATCTTTTCGCCATACAAGTCATAATCATCGACATCGTTACTAAGACAGTAACCGTCAATTTCTACACTACAACCTGCATAAATATCATCAATATCTCCCATAATCATTTATTATTATATTTTGTAAAAGTAAAACGAAGATATAATGTAACATCAGTGCTATCCTAAATACAAAACTAATTACCAAGATAACTAATCCAATCAAGGAGGGTATTCACACTAAAAACACTTATGTTACGAGATTACAAGTTTATTATCATCATTGGCAATAAGAGGTTGAGTATCACTACTCAAAAGATGTACACTACATCTATCGTTTTACTTTCACAAATATAATTCATTTCTTTTACGGGGGAGCAATAGTGCCACTAATTTAACAATTATTAATGGCTACACAACGGCTATAAAGCAATCCTAACTGGAGTACCTTTACAGCCATGTTTAACAAACTGCATAATAGCATAACCTAAAGCACGTTTAGGACTATTTGTCATGATTGTTAAACGAGTAACTTCATCGTTACTTACACTTGATGTGAAGAAATATAACTTATTTGTATTCATTTGTTGTTGGATTTAATATGATTAATAATAATAGTGGTAGTAGATATTTCACTACTACCACCAAAATATTCTTAGATACCAAGCATACTTGCTGCAAGATTACCAAGTAGACCAATAGAACGCTGAGTAAACTTAATGTTTACAACATTGTTAATCAGAGTATCGTGGTCAAATACTTGTGCAGTACCATTCTCAGACCATGGATTTATATACTCTTCTCCTGCCTTAACAGGCTGCTGAATGATATCAACAGTAGCACCATTAAGTAACACTTCTACAGAAGAAGGCTTCTTAATGATATGATTCACTGCAAATGATGCGTCATCGTTATCACGAAGAACAGCAGCTACACTAAACAGAGAAACATAAATAAACTTAGTTTCTCCAAGAGTGTAATTACCATCATCATCAGACACGTAACCTTTAACAGGTTTGTCTAATGTTAGACACAAACGAATGTAATTCTCTTTAGGAGTAACAGTTACATTCTTTACAGTCAAGTTCTTTACCAGCTGAGAGCCTTGCTTCAGCAGCTGCTCTACTACATTCTTCTTTTCCATAATAAATACTTTTTGGAAGTTAATAATTAATTATTTTTTAGGATAAATATATTCTACACTTGTAGAATAATCTTCATTATCCCATATAACACTATCTTTATAACGATTATAATCTCGTTTAAGATTACTACGATTAATAGTACTATCACCTCTTTCAAGTTCCTTTACATAATCACCTGAATAAAGATAATACATTCTGTAATTTTCTATTAAATGTATCATCTCGTCCACATCTTGATACTGATACTCGACAGGTACAATTAGTACTTTTAGATGAAGTTCAGATAACATTATTAAACTAAATACTATTATACATAATATCCATAATGTTACTGTTTTTATTGAAACAAATGTATTCATATATTTGACTATGTTTTACTATGTTATAGAGTTTATTCTAATGTTGGAGATAATTGTACTGAAGAAAGTATTACCGAAAGATGTAATCTTTCTGGTAATACCCCTTCTCTTCCAACACCAAACTAAACTACAATTATAATATCTGATTAAAGTACTATTAATAATAATGAACATTATATTACTAAACCTGTTATTAGCACTAAACATATACATTATATTAACAGCATAAGAGGTAATCGAGTATAGTAAGAACATGAAGTTTCTGATAGAGAAACAATAAAAATTTCATATGTCCAACATACTCTTACAAACGGTCAACATCCTGATACTCACTCAAACACCCTACAACATACGATTGTTGATGAAAATCGAACTCTTGTAACGAAAGTTACAAGGTGAGAACAATGTAATAGTAATAGTACTAAACTAAATGATAAAAGAGAAAAAGAGATAGCAGAAAGAGAAATGAT